>Ga0078972_1007381_pt1 | contig 24510 bp, 19 predicted proteins | sample YelNatPaOPGAMG01_FD_67568 | JGI IMG/M metagenome (GOLD analysis project Ga0078972, IMG submission 67568) | Hot spring thermophilic microbial communities from Obsidian Pool, Yellowstone National Park, USA - OP-RAMG-01 (SPADES assembly) (version 2) | ecosystem: Environmental > Aquatic > Thermal...
CAACAGATAGAATAATGCCAAGTAATACAGATTTTAAAGTGAATTCCCTCATCCCTCCTCTTTATTTTTCTCAATTACTATAAAATAATCTTCTTCAATTTTTATTATCTTCATTTTTCAATATCCTTATCATCCTTATAAAACCTTTTCTCTTTTTAATGATTGACTCAAAAATAAAAAGAAAGATAAAATACACGATGAGAAACAAAAGACCGAATAATCCTCCAATCTTCTCCCCTGATGAATTACCAATAAGAACGCCTATTATAAGCATAAAAATAGGCAAAACAAACAATAAAATCATAGATAGCCATTTTGCCCTCTCTTTTATCTCAATCTCAACAGTATCACCAATCTTTGAATCTAACGAATTGTAAACATAAATATAATCCTTCATCTCCACTAAACATAATTCCCTTGCAGAACAGGATGTGCATGCTTCTTTATCTCTTTTAATCTTTACTAATGCAAATTTACCTTCTATACCTTCAACAATTCCGCACTCAATCATTTTTCCCCTTTAAAGAAAAATATGCCTCTTTTGCCATAAAAGAACTCCTAACAAGTGGTGCTGAAACAACATATCTTATACCTTTTCTTAATGCATATTCCTTATAAAATTCAAATTCTTCAGGTATCACATATTCATAAACTGGAATATGAAATCTTGAAGGTCTTAAGTATTGACCAATTGTAAGTATATCACAACCGATTTTTGAAATATGTTCTATTAACTCAAAAACATCTTCTCTCTTTTCGCCAAGACCAAGCATAATACCTGTTTTTGTGATGAAACCATTCTCTTTTGATGATTTCAATATATCAAGTGAAATCTTATAATTCGCCATTGGTCTTACATCTTTATAAAGTCTTGGAACAGTTTCAAGATTATGATTTATTACATCAGGTTTTGCATCAAATATTTTTTTTAAACTCTCCTTATTTCCCCTGAAATCAGGTATGAGAACCTCTATTTTAACATCCTTTCCCTTTTCACGAATTTTTGAAATTGTTTTTCTAAAATGTTCTGCACCTCCATCTTCAATATCATCCCTTGTTACAGATGTGATCACAACATAATCAAGTCCCATTTCAATCACCATATCAGCAACATTTGAAGGTTCGTTTTCATCAACTTTTTCAGGAAAACCTTTTTTCACAGCACAGAAAGTGCAGTTCCTCGTGCAAATGTCTCCAAGTATAAGGAATGTCGCTGTATTATCATTGAAACATTTTCCAATATTTGGACACCTTGCCTCTTCACAAACTGTATGGAGATTATATAATCTCAATCTTCCTTTTAATCTTTCTATCCCCTCTCTTTTTCTTATCCCTTCTCTTATCCAGACTGGTATACTCATAAAGGTTTATTATTCTCATCAAGTCTGATGATTACAGGTTTATGAATTTTATCTTCTTCAACAAACATAAAACTCATTATTATCACCCTATCACCCACTCTCACAAGTTTTGCAGCAGCACCATTAACACAAATCTCACCATCATTACCATAAATCACATATGTTTCAAATCTCTCACCATTATCAACATCTGCTACAAGAACCTTTTCATATTCTTTAAGATTTGCAAGTTCTGCAATCCTTTTATCAATCGTTATTGAACCTTCATAATCAATATTCCTTTCTGTTATCCTTCCAAGATGTATTTTTGATTTTAAAATCTCTATCATATCTTTATCATCTCCCCTGATTTTACAAGAATAAAATCATCACCAAATTGCTCTTTAAATCTTTCCATTGCTTCATCTCCTGTGCAATGGAATGGTCCAACCTTTCTCACCCTGTAAGAATTAAAAATTTCCTGAACATCTTTTATCATACCTTCATCTGCATCAAGAAGATGGAATCCGCCTGAAACGAATTTAAAGAGCGTTCCATATCTCGACGCTGTTTCAAAAATATCTTTAAAACCAGGGTGAGCACATCCTGTAAAAATGTTGAGACCTTCTTTCTCACTGAATATTATTGATTGCTCTTTCACCACATCACCTAAAGGTCCTGTTGAATAAACATCCGGCAATATCTTCTGATTTTTATCAATGACCCTCACATCAAATCTCAGAGCATTTAATTCCTCTATTGTATCTTCTGTAAATCCTTCTGGAACAAAAACAATCCTTTTTTCACCCTTTAAAAGTTCTATTCCGCCAATATGGTCCCAGTGTTCATGTGTAAGAAACACATACTTTATATCATTTAAACTTATACCAAGCACTTTGAGATTATTCTGAAGATATAAAGGATTTTCACCTGTATCAAAAAGAAGATAAAAGTCAGGAAAATATATAGAAACTCCCCAGCCTTTAAGGAGTTTTCTATCCTTTGCCTTATCACTGAAAACAACAATAAATCTCATAATATTAAATATTAAATAAAACTTTTAAGATGTCAAGAATTATATGAAAATTGACCAATGGAGACTATGCAAAAAAATCATATTCTTCATCATCACTGAGATCAATATCCGCAAAAAATAAGAATGTTCTATCCTGAGGTTCAAAATTAACGAAATGTTCACAAACAGTAATTGCCTCAAGATGTTCAACAGATACAATATTCTCATACTCACATATTGGGCATACACAATAAAAAATATCTCCGAATTTAGTATCAAAATCGTATTCTGCATCTATTTTAATAATATCAAATTTTTCATTCATAATTACAATTTAATTAAAAAAATATAAAAGTCAAAAAATTTTTTGATTAAATTTTACGAAAAAGATAAAAAAAATTGACTTTTCATAATTTATCTGTATATATACATATTATGAAACTGATAATAGTTGAGTCTCCAACAAAATCTAAGACGATAGCGAACTATCTTAAAGGTTTTGTTGTGAAGGCTTCAATGGGACATATAAAAGACCTACCAAAGTCAAAATTGGGTATAGATATAAATGATGGTTTTAAACCACATTATATCATCCTGAAAAACAAGAAAAAAATTCTGAATGAGATAAAAGAGGCATCAGAAAAGGCAAAAGAGATTTATATAGCAACCGACCCTGATAGGGAAGGCGAGGCAATTGCATATCATATAAAAGAAGAGATAAAGAAAGATGTTAAAAGGGTTCTATTTTATGAAATAACAAAAGATGGTATAAAAGAAGGAATGTCAAATCCTCTTGATATTGATATAAAAAAGGTTGAATCACAGAAGACAAGAAGGATACTTGATAGGCTTGTGGGTTATCTTGTGAGCCCCCTTTTATGGAAGGCGATAAGAAAGGGTCTTTCAGCAGGTCGTGTTCAAAGCGCAGTATTGAGGATACTATGTGAAAGGGAAGTAGAGATAGAGAAATTTATACCACAGAAATATTATGTTATAACAGGTGAGTTTAAAAAAGACGGAAAGATTTTTAAGGGAAAACTTCTTGAGATAGATGGGAAAAAATTTGAGTTAAAAGATAAGGATGAAACTGAAAAAATAGTTGATGAGATAAAGAAAGAAAAATACAGTGTCTTATCAGTGATGAAAAAGATAAAGAAACAGGAGGCATCACCTCCGCTTATCACAAGTTCACTTGAAAAGGAAGCAGCGACAAGGTTTAAATTCTCAACAAAGAAGACAATGATGATAGCACAACAATTGTATGAAGGTGTTGACTTACCTGAAGGTAGAACAGGTCTTATAACATATATGAGAACTGATTCTGTGAGGCTTGCAGATAAGGCAGTGAAAGAGATAAGGGATTTGATAGTAAAAAAATTTGGTGATAAATATCTTCCAGAAAAACCGAATATTTTTAAAGAGAAAAAAACGACACAGGGCGCACATGAGGCAATAAGACCTACATACATAGAATATACACCTGAAAGAGTGAAAAAATACCTTACTCAGGATCAATGGAAATTATATTCACTTATATGGGAGAAAGCAGTTGCATCACAGATGACACCTGCATTATGGGAGAATACAACTGCAAAGATAAAAGGTGGGAGATTTTTATTTGAATCATCTTCAAGGAAACTTTTATTTGATGGGTTTCTGAAAATAACAGGTGCTCCAAAAGAAGAAGAACAATTACCTGAATTGAAAGAGGGAGAGAATGTAGAACTTATAGATGTCTCATACGAAGAGAAAGAGACACAACCACCACCAAGATACACCGAAGGAACAATTGTGAAAAAAATGGAAGACCTTGGAATAGGTAGACCAAGCACATACGCCCCAACAATATCACTACTTATTGAAAGAGGTTATGTTAAGAGTGTAAAAGGTGTTCTTTATGTTCAGGAACTTGGGAAGATTGTAAATTCAATACTCCTTGAACATTTTAAGGATTTATTTGATGTGAAATTCACAAGTGTTATGGAGGAAGAACTTGATGAGATTGAGGAAGGGAAGAAGGAAAGTTTAAATGTTTTAAAGGAATTTTATGAACCTTTTGAGAGAAGATTAAAAGAGGTTGAACCTAAGATGATAGATATAAAGAAAAAACAGGAGCAGGAAACAGATATAAAATGTGAATTGTGTGGAAAGCCAATGGTGATAAAATGGGGAAGGTATGGAAAGTTTCTTGCTTGTTCAGGCTGGCCTGAATGCAAGAATACGAAACCTTTATTTGAGGATAAGGAAAAGAGAAAAGAGAAAAAGATAGATAAGAAATGTCCTAAATGTGGTTCAGAACTTGTCATAAAAAATGGTAAATTTGGTAGATTTATAGCCTGTTCAAAATACCCTGAATGTGATTATACAGAATCTATCACAATTGATACAAAATGCCCTAAATGTGGTTCTGATATTTTAGAGAGGAAAAGTAAAAAGGGTAAAATATACTATATCTGTTCAAATAAAGATTGTTCAGAAATTTTTTGGTATAAACCATTAAATATAACCTGTCCTGTTTGTGGGAATAATTATATTCTTCTAAAAAAATCAAGTAAAGGAGAGAAATACTGCCCAAAATGTAAAATGTATGTTGATGATAAATTAAAATGAATTATTAAACCTTGCATAATACGAGATAAAAGAAAATCTATTTATTGCAGAACATTTCAGCATCTCAATTTTTGATAAGAATCCTCCATCTTCAGTCTTTTTTTTAATAATAAATAGATTGTCAAAAGAATATACACTCCATCTTCCAATATTAAAATCGTTATTAAATTTTTTAGGTATTGATAGAAAACCATTTTTATACCCTATTTCCATTGCCTTTTCTGTTACAAATTTATTTGTCCTCCCGAAAGGGTATGAAATATATTTTACTTCCTTTCCAATCAAATCTTCAAGAAATTTTTTTGAGTATTCAAGTTCATAATGAACTTTATCTTTTTCTATCATAGTAAGTGGTGGATGATTATGCGTATGTGAGCCAAATATTACACCTGCTGAACTTAATTTTTTAATTTCGTATTTATTAAGATGTTCTTCCCTGTTTATCCATACATCCCATCCACTATTTTTACCTAAGTATCCTGTTACTACGAAAACAATTGGTTTAAAATTGTATTTTTCAATAAGTTGAGGGAGAAAATCCATAATATTTTTGAAACCATCATCAAATGTTATAACAACACCATTTTTACCTTTTAGATATTCTTCAAATTCTATGATTTCATAATACAACTTGAAGAATCTCAATTGTGTTTCAAAATTTTCAGGTGTAATACAGGAAAAAAATGGAGAAACACTTCTTGAAACTTTATGGTAATTTAGGATTGACCTCATAATAAAAATATAGGATCTCTTTTGCTATATTTGACCAATCATATCTTTTTGCCTTTTTCAGTCCATTTTCTATAAGATTATTCTGCATCTTTTTATCATTAAGAAGGTTTACTATTGCTTTACCAAGTGAAACAGGGTCTTTAGGTGGAACAAGTATCCCATCAATATTGTTTTCAACAACACATCTATATCCAGGAATATCAGATGCTATAACAGGTGTTCCTGATGCCATAGCCTCAAGTAAAACTATACCAAAACTCTCATTTCCTATTGCAGGTGAAACAAAAACATTTGCAGAACTATAAAGTTCAGGTAATTTATCTGGGCTAACAAACCCAAGAAACTGAATATTTTTTTCAACACTTTTAGGAATAAAAAGTTTATAACTTCCATATCCTCCACCAGCAATCATAAGCGTTGCTTCTTTTACTTCTTTAATAACATATTCCATAGCACTTATAAGATATTCTACACCTTTCCTTTTTTCAATCCTCCCAACAAAAAGTATTGTTTTTTCTTTTTTATTATTTCTTGGGTAAAATTTCTTTGTCTCTATTCCATTAGGAATAATTCTGTATTCTCCTTTGAAATACCTTCCAAAACTTTTTTCCGCAGTCTTTGATACAGCAATCTTTCCATCTATTTTATTAAAGAGATATTTAAAAAAAGGATTAAAAATAGCATATGGCAAACATCTATCAAATCCTGCGTGGAATGTTAAGAAATTTGTCTTATCAGAAAAGCATAAAGCAAGTATTGGTAATGTGGGTGAAATTCCTCCATGAGAATGTATCACATCAAACTCTTTCATTATCTTTTTTATCCTCAATACATCAAAACCAATCGTTATCCTTCCAACAGATTTATTATACTTCACCTTCATCCCATAACCTATCCTTATAACCCTTCTTTCATCAGGTTTAAAATCACCTTCCATCTTTCCAGTTAATATCCTAACAAAATGTCCCATTTTCTCAAATTCATTAGCAAGATGGAATATATGCTCAGAAACACCACCAAGATGAGGATAATATAGGTCACTCACAAATAGTATTCTCATTTTACCTCCAAATATCTTCAAACACAAACCAATTATCCGGGAATTTTCTTACAGCATCTTCAATATATTCTTTAATCTTTAAGAATATCTCTTCACTATTGAGATTTTCTCCATCTATAACAGGGTATGTTACAACATCTAATTTTCCTTCTTTTACAAAAATAAAACCAGTGAGAACCTTCGCTTTGAATCTTCTTGCGATAAGACTTGTTCCGTATGGAAGGCTTACTTTCCCATTTAAAAATTCAACAATCTTTCCTGTCTTTGAAATATCCCTATCACTTATGAGACCTATTAAATAACCTTCCTTCAAATATTCAGAAATTTTGAACACAATATTTTTTTCTTCAAGTTTAATAATCCTTGCACCAAATCTTTCCCTGTATTTTAGATAAAATCTGAAAAATCTTTCACCAGGACCTTTTGATTCTGCAACAGATATTATTTTATAACCGAGTGCTGAAACAAGTGGTCCTGCAAGTTCCCATCCACCAAGATGTGCTCCAACAAGGATTCCCCCTTTATTATTTTCCATAGATTTTAGATGTTTCTCCTTTATATCTTCTGGAAAAAGGCTGATAAAAGCGCTTTTATTTAGAGAAGGTAATTTTAAAAGAAGAAGATAAATATATATAAAATTTATGAATGTCCTTTTAACAATTTTCTCATCATTTTTACCAGTTATCATAAAAACATTTTTTCTTATTGTATATTTTCTCTTTGAGATAAAATACCATAGAAGACCAAGAAATCTTGAAAGAGGATACATAAAATCTTCTGGAAAGAAATTTATTAAAATTGTCCCAAGAAGCATTATTGTCTGGATAAACATATTATTTGAGATAAATAACCTTCTTTGTAATTCTCTCCCTTTCAGAATTTATTATTATAAAATAAACACCATCTTTTAAATCACCGATATTACAGGTATAAATCCCTTTATTTATAAATTTCCCATCAAATATATTTTTAACTATCCTTCCTGATAGATCAAAAATTTTCAAACTATAATTTCCGCTTTCAGGTATAAAGTATAAGAAACTTTCTTTTAAGAAAGGATATTTCTCTATTATTATTGAGAGATGCATTGTATCTTCTATCATTCCTGAAATAGGTTTCATTAAAACCTCAATAAATGTTGTTGAATCAAAAGAAACAGGGATATTGGAAACAACCTTTTCAAAGTATCCTGTTTTCGTGAATACAAGTGTCCAATTACCATTTAATAAAGGCCTTGAGAAATCACCATTCTTTCCTGTCCTGAATGTTTTATTAACACCCTGAATAGAGTATTCAGCCTGTATTGTATTCCCTGTTATGCTATCTTTCACAATACCCCTTATCCCTTTACCTGCCTGTTCAATAAGCCATAGCATAGATTTTTTATTATTCTCCCATATCACAGGAAGTTTTGATGAAGATGGCCATTTTGATGAATTTAACTCAATTGTATAATCAATACATCCAGTCCAGTGATATGACCAGTCCTGTAAAGAGCCAGGTGCAGGATACCAGAGATAACCTCTCACAGTCCCGCTATCCGCACACCATGATGGATCAGGTGAATAAAAGATTGTATCATTCCTTATTGCATAACCTATTGCAATCTTCCTTATAAGAGAATATAGAGGTGGATAAGCATTCGTATAATCCCACTGATAATTCACAATCTTTGCACCACTATGATATGTAACTGATAGAACAAAATTCATTGTATCTGACCAATCCATAAGGTTCTGTGTCTCCTGAAAAATCGTGTATGTTCCATCATCTCCAATAGAGCCATCAGGAACAGGGAAATTTCTGTTTGGGTCAACACCATTTGCATAAAACCTGCTTGAATTCTCCCTTCCATCAACATTGAACATAGGTATAAGATAAATCTCCCTATCATTCACAAGGCTTGTTAAATAACTATCTATTCCATAACTTTTTGTTAATGTATCTGCGAGATAGAGTGTTAATTCACATCCAATAGGCTCATCACCATGTATTATTCCTATGAATCTCACTTCAGGTTCTCTCTCATCTAACTCAACATTGTCTGAAATTTTTAATGCCCAGATAGTCCTTCCTTGCTGCGTTGTTCCAACAATGTATTTTTTAGCGATAGCAGGGTATTGTGAAACTATTGAATCAAGTTTAGAAACCATTGAAGCATAATTGTGATAATCAACCTTTGGATAATCTTCTTTTTTATCAATAATTTCAACCCTGTAACCTCTTTCTTTCAATTTTTGAATCATATTATTATCAAGATGGGTTTCTATAAATTCACCATTATAATTCTCAATGGATACACCAAGATTGTGTATCACATACACATCTTTATGTTCATTTACAAATATCCTTACTTCTTTTTTTATATCTTGTGTAATCAATAAAAACAAAAAAATCATAAATCGCTCCTTTTTTGAATTTTAAGAGATTTCAGTGTATTGTCAAGTATAAAATAAGGAAGGCGGGGTTTCCCCCGCCTTCCTTAAACCCATTATGAATAGTCTCTACTAAAATACTATAACCTTCTTTATGAACCTCTTCTCTCCAAGCCTCACCTTCACAAAGTATACCCCTGACTTCGTCATCTTTATCGTCTCATTCCACACACCTGCTCCCTTTATCATATTCCTTCTCTCTATCACCCTCCCCGCTATATCAAGAACATTTATATCTACCTCTGATGAAACCGGTAAGGAAAGTGATACATTTATATCTTTTCCACTAAGTGTGAGAAGTTCCACTCCAAATTCCTTCGGAAGTTCTGTTATACCAACTGTGTAGTCAACATAATATATCCTCACATCATCTATATACCACCCTGGATACTGAATCGAACCATCTGAACCAAAATGCCACCTTATATAAACATTCTGACCACCATATGAGGATAGATTGAATGTTACTGGCTTCCAGGAATTCCTACCTCCATTGCTCGAAAATCCCCATTCATTCGGTATTCCAACATTCAAAGATGACATAATCGTATCATACTTCTCAGGTGAAACTGGATTTATTATACTGAATGTGCTACCATTCGTTGATACCTTCACATTCCCACCATCATACCTGAACTCTGTCCTTAACCATTGATAAAACTCAAGTTTTACATTCTGACCAGATGGAATTGATATTGCAGGTGTTGTAAGCCTTGAATTCGTTGAAGCAGGATAATCACCTGTTAAATTAGTCCCCCAGCAATATATACCTGAATGTGCATCAGATGGCCCTCCATTACTCCCTGAATACTGCGGGTCTCCCCACTGCCAGCATCCATCACCCGTAAATCCACCATTATTCGTCTCAAAGTCATTAAAGTATATCGTAACAAGTGGATATAGATTCACATTCACCTGTGCTGAACCACCTGATGATACTGTTATACCTGTTACTGTCGTATCATTGTATCCTTCCCTCGTCGCATAAACACTATATGTCCCTGCATATACTGGTATACTATAATTTCCTGATGCATCCGTCGTATCATACGCAACATACTTACCCGTATTCCATACCTTCACTATTGCACCTGCATCATTAGGATTACCCATTGTCTCAACATGCCCATATATCACTGCATCAGGCCCTGATTCAGTTGCAAGTAGCCAGTGAACCGCATTCTCTATTAGTTGCTTCCCTGTTGTTGTATCTATCTGACTCACATTGAATAAAAGAAATACAGATTGACCCCTCTCAGGTGCAGGTGTATCATCATAACAATGTATACCTGATGATGTTGGATAACTCGTTGTCCCGTATATGAGTGTCGCATCTGATGCTATCGTGCAGGCATCCTCATCACCATAATCACTATATGTTATAGGTATACTTGAAGGAAGTGTATTAGGTGTTGTTGCAACTGGATGTGTTGAGTTCTGCAATGTTAATGCACCTGCATTATCTGTATTCCAAGTCCCACCTAAATGTAATACATTTGTCCCAAATGTTGTTCCTTTCCAGTCATATCCTACCTCACCACCTTCAACTATAAGCCTACCTCCTGTGTTAACCCAGTTCGTTATCTTATCAGTTATTCCAGTTGTTGTTAATGGATCATGGTCATCTCCACAGCATACTATAACAACATCATATGAACTCCAGTCCTTTGATATTGCATTCGCTGAACTTGTCGTATCAACCGCATACCCAAGCTCTGTAAGCCAGTCAAATACCTTTGTCGCTGATGTGTCAAGATTAGGATACCATAAGGGTTCATACCTGTCCATTTTCTTAAGTTCTTCAAAAGACTTCCTCACCTTATATTGATCATTCTCATCATCTATGACAAGTATATTACCCACTGTCACATCAAGATAAAATGTATCTTGATATGTTGATGTGTTTAAATCAAATGTTGCCTGTGCAGGTATATGATGATAACTTGATACCTTGAAATCATATGTCCAGTATGGAAGGTTAATTGTGAATACTCCACCTGTAAGTGAATCCGTTGTTACTGTCTGATATAACTCACCATTGTCATGCCTGTATATCTTCACAACTGATGAAAGTGGCTTATTCGTCGTATTCTCAAGAACATATCCAGTAAATGCACAGGATGGTGTTGGGGAAAGATATAATGTGTAATCATTTGTTGGGTTTTGAACTATCTCAACTGTATCAATAGAATAATATCCAAATGCAGAAGCATATACGTCATAATAACCACATAATAGTGATTCTGCACCTGAAAATCTTCCATCTGAACCTGTTAGGAGATTCAAAGATGGGGGTGTTGAAGTTGTATCCGAACCCTGTGGATAGAATCTCACCCTTGCATTCGGTATGCTTTCATTTGTATTCACATTCCTCACTATACCTGATACATATCCCTTGAAATCCTTAACTGTTATATTCTCCTGATATATGTTGTATCCGTTCTTAACTATTGTCCCAAGAATATTACCATTTGATGTCGGTAAAACATCTATATCAACAGAACCACCAGAAGTTGTAACATTTGTATCTATACCACAACCTGATAAGAATATCTTATGCCCTGATGGTGTTGTCGTTGATGTCACTACACCAGGAATGTTCTTCATAAGATAACCTGTTACATTTATCAAAGGTGCATTCCCCTGTATATCAGCAGTCGTAAAATTAGATGCATTTATCACCCAGATTGTATCAATGAATGAGTTCCATTGCTCCGTAAGTTTTCTTCCATAAACAAACAGTAATTGTCCATATGGAGAATTAACACCGCTAAATGAAGCAACACCTGACGCATTCGTTGTATCACAATAATACACATCGTATCTTGATATCTTAACCTCTATATCTGGCTGTGGTATTGTCCCTGATGAATCATAAACTGTTACAGTGATTGGTGTGGGTGTATTCACATTTATAGTATCAGGTTCAATAAATACCTTCATCCCTGGAACAATGATTGCATAGGTCTCAGATGGGTCATAATCCTGTTTTGTAACAGTTACCCACATTGTATCACCAGCCATAGTTGCATTTGGTGTAAGTGTAACCTCACCTGAGGCATTAGTATACCCTGTAACATATTTTGTGGGATCAAGTTTACACCATAATGTAACCCTTGCTCCCTCAACAGGTGCCTTTGTTAGGTCTGTGACGGTTACTGGAAATCCTGAACCACCAACAGGATGTGTCCCTGGATGGTTCACTGTTAATGTCTTATAATCCTTCCACATAGGAAGTTCAGGGTCACCAAATAATGTATGTTCATATATACACCATCTTGTCATATCATATTCGTTCCCTGAATCTGCATAAGGAACCCACTGGTCCTTTGCACCATGGAAAGGCTGCCCAATTATGTATTGATTACCTATAAGGAATTTGTGCCAGAATGTTGTGTCTATCCTTTCGGATGGTCCAGGGACATAGTCACCATTTACATATGCACCAAATCCATATCTTGTATTAAACATAACTGCTGTAGCACCATTCATTGTCCTGTTTATGAAATGTTCTGCTGCGCAGTCATAATTACCATCTGCATCTGCCATATCCCATGCACCTGGAAGACAGGCAATAGAGTTATAGACACCCATATAACCATTCGTCAATGTATCAATATCCTGAGAATGGACAATAGGACCATCATTGTATGTATATACGCCATTCCAGTCCCCATGACCCATAGAATGGCTATATCCATATCCCTGATTTAAAAGTCCTATTGAGCGGTCATGGTCAAGATTACCATCCCTTTCTGAAAGAATTGTATCAGCCCAGCCCGCGGGTGTCATATCTGCAATTGAATCCTGCATCGCATCACTATTTTCATAGGCATCCCATAGGATTGCAGAAGGGAGGAACATCTTTTTTATCTTTGAGACTTCAGGTGATTTCTCATATGCAAGAACCTTGTTCACAAAGTTCTGTGCCTGTGCAATTGTGTAAACAGGTGCACGACCAACATAAACATCCGCATACATATCCACATTATCGGTTTGTTCACCATAAACATTATCACCATCTGCATTCCAAGTTCCATCAAGGTCTGCATAATATAGGTCACAGGGGATTGTATCATAGTTATTACCATCTACCTCAGTATACCATGCATCCCTTGAAGGGATAATGTTCTGTCCAGCATGCACATCATCAGCAGAACCACCAAGTAAGATATAAGTTGTTCCCCATGTATTATGCGCATCAATAATGAAGTTCCTTATCTTCATCTGTATATCAGTTCCGGGATAATTTGCGTTTATCCAGGATTTCGTCACTATCTTTGCAGGAACACCCTTCTTTGTCTTCCAGTAGACAAGCCTTTGAAAACAGGTATCAAGTGGTGGTTCTGAAATCACAACATATTCATAATTACCAGGGTCAAGGAGTGAGGGCTTTCTCCTCACAACAGGTGCAAACTTTTCAACATCCTGTGGATTAACAACGATTGATTTAACATCCTCACCAAAAACCTTTTTCTGTTTCTCTGTTGGTATGAAGTTCTCTGTCTTCCCTTCCTCATATTTTATCCTGTATGTTATCTTCGTCGTGAGATAAAGTTTCTTTGTAACTGGATTGAACAAGACTGGGTAGATTCTCACCTGTGCAATCCTGTAACCATTCTTGTTACCAGAACCAAGAAGTTTAATCTTCTCATAAGGATAGTTCTGATTCCTTTGATAAACTTCTTTATTCGGCTCCTGTGGTTTTATCTCTATCTTCCTGTTATGAACAGGTAGAGGAACATCTTTGTGAGTAGGGATGATGTTGTATTCACCTTCAAGTTCTATAACCTCCTCTGAAACGATTTCAACGGATACAGGAAGTGAACCAGAAGGGATTAAGACGGCATCACGAACATCTGGAAGCCTCGGGTCACCAGGTCTTGTTCCAGCAGGATAACCTTTAAGTTCCACAATGTCCCATTCACCTGCTTTTGTAATAGTGAGAGCATCCTTAGAAAATGTCTTTGTAATGGTCAGTTCACCAGCCGATAGGAGACAACCAATTAACATTAAAACAATCAAAAAACGTCTACTCATAAAACCTCCTGTTTTGGTTGATAATTATAATAATTGAATATCTATTTTTGTCAAGTGGAAAATTTTAAAATTTTTTAAAATGATGTATTGACTTTTTTTATTTTCTTTTTATCTTTTTATATGCTTTTAATATTATCTTTTTACCCATCATTCTTTGAGAATGGTTTGTTAAAATATATTGAAAGGATGGAGGAAAAGTATCTACCAGAATATTTTGGATTTGACAGGGATTTTTACAAAGTTTCATTAAATAAAGGCGGGATTTATGGAAGGATGGATACATTGAAAAGGGTCTCACTTGGTGATATTATTATAATAAAAGAGAATAATTATGCCATTTTTTTCTTCCCCATTGTTTCAGCAGGTGATGGGGGTATTTATCCGAAAAAGAAATGGAAAGGTAGGTTATATGGTGCAATATACGATGGTGGTATCTTCTACGAGAATAAAAAATTCCTTCTTATACTTGGAAACACACATATAAAATATACAACAGCACCATTAAACTCACCCATTCTTTCAAACGATATCCCACCTATGCCTCTTCTTTTTTATAACTTCAGGATATGGAAGATGAATATCTCACATCTGGTATCAAATTTAGGATTCTATAAAGGGACAAAGTTTGACCCATCTTTAAACCCATTTGACTCTGTCAATTTACATAGATACCTTTTAATAAATAGATATGAATTTAATTTCAAGAAATTTGGTCTTGGATTAACAGAGATAGGGATTTTGGGTAAAGAAGGTATGGATTTCTATCTTTTAAATCCTGTTGGTATTATGTATGAATACCAGTTCAATTTCGGGGAGAATATAAATATTATGTGGAATTTTGATATTCATCTCTTACTTCAAAATTTCTATTTTTATTCAAATATATTTATTGATGACTTCCAGTATGAGTATGACCCCTGGAATGAACCGAACCATATTGGCTTGAATATAGGCTTTCTTAATAAAATAAAGGGAAATTTCTTCTGGAATGTTGAATACAATATCTTCTCAAGATGGGTTTATGGACATTTCCTTGTATATCAGAGATACATATATGATGGATTTAACCTTGGTATTGATAATGGTTCTGACTTTGATGAATTGTCAGGAAGGATAATATATAAAAATAAAAAAGATGATTATTTTTATATAACAATGAAGTTCAGGAGAAAGGGTGAGACAAATCCAGATACACCCTGGCCTGTAACTTATGAAGATGGTGATACATCTAAATTCCCCGATAATAATTTTCTTTCAGGGAATGTGAAAAAGAGATATGTTTTATCATTTGATATGAAAAGGTCTTTTAAGGGATTTTTTATCACATCTGGATTTGGAATCATATATGAAGATAAAATTTATCCTTTGTTAAATATAGGGATTTTATCTGAAATAAAATTTAAAAATAGGAGAGATTATGAATAACATTAAAACCTTTTTTGTAGAAAATGTTGATGATTTTCTAAAACCAGAACCTGAACTCCTTGAATTAACAAAAAATTATAAACTCTATCTATCACAGAATAACGAGATATTGAAGGTGAAAGGATTTGATAAGGATGGTAAGGCAACCTATGTGAAAGGGTTGACAATCCTATCCGTCCTCGCTGGTGAGGCTGAGGAGGAGATATTCATTTATACTGATGAGGCTATCGGTGATGAACCAGATAAGATATACTATAAGGTGAAAGAGGAGGATTTCAGGATAAAATTCACAACTTACAGGAATGGTTCAATGATTGAAGAATGGGAGAGAAATTATGGTAAGAATGGTGAAATAGAGAATGATATACATAGGTTCCTTACGGTTGGTGCAGAAATAAAACTTGAATACAGATACAATGAGAATGGAAAGATGATAGAGTCAATATTGTATGATATTGATGGAACACCTGAGAGGGTTGATACTTTTGAATACGAGGATGGGAAAATAAAAAGGATTATTGTGAAACTTCAAGGTATTCAGGATATTTACCCTTCAACGATGAAAGAGTTTTTTTATGAGGAAGGAAGATTAAAAATTGAGAAAGAGTTTATATACCCTGATAGACTTATAAAAGAAACATTCTTTGAATACGAAGGCGAACTGATAACAAAGAGGCGTGAAGAAAGGTATCTCCCATACAGGGTTTCATCATTTTTCAATTTCACATACAATAATGAAAAGAAACTTACAAATGAGGAATATTTTGAGGATGATAATCTCGTTTATAAAAAGATTTATAACTATGATATTAAGGGAAGGAATGTATCACAGGAATTGTTTGACAGGAATGATACTATTCAGGGTTCAATGGAATTCAAATTTAGAGATACTGATGTAAAAAAGACAAGGCTTAATGGATTTTTAAAGGAAAGATTTTATCTTGAATTCCTTGACGAAGGTATTGTTGAATCTGAAAGGGGTTTCACAAAATCCCAGACAGGAGATTTTGAGTATGAACTTTTCTATGAATATGATGATGAGGGAAGGATTAAAAGAATACACAGATAGGAGGTTTTATGAGCATACTTGATAAGGTTATATTATTTTCATCTCTTTCAAAAGAAGAGAAAGAAAAGATACTATCAATAGCAGAAGAAAGGAGATTTAAACCAGAAGAAAAAATTTTTAATGAGGGTGATGAAGGTGATGGATTTTATATTATAAAGAGTGGGAAGGTGAGGATAAGTATCTTCCTTCCTGATGTGGGTGAGGAATTGCTTTCACTTTTGAGAGAGGGAAATCATTTTGGGGAGATGGCTATCATTGAGGACAAGCCAAGGTCAGCATCTGCAATAGCGGATACAGAAACTGTATGCCTTTATTTTAATAAAGAAAAATTTATATCTTTAATGAAGGAAGATACTATTATGGAGAATAAGATACTATGGGAGTTTATAAAGGAGTTTTCCTTCAGGTTAAGGAAAACAGATAAAAAATTGAAGGAGATCTTACTCCTTATAAAAACACTTTGATATAGTGAATCTGTGTGTAATAGGGAAGTCGTTTTCAATATCAATCGCAAGACTATAATTTAATCTGTAATCTTTCACTAAAAATCCAGAACCAAAGGAGAACCCCCCTTTCTTCATACCTGAAGAAAACATTACCATATCCTTATAAGATATTTCTATGCCAAAAAGAGAGAAGAAGCCTGTTTCATCTATTATGAAATCAAAACATGGAAGGAATCCAAAATCATTTTTTTCTATCCTGTAAGAACCACCTAATACAATGGAAGGTGAGATTCTGTCTTTTGTTTTTTCCCATATTATCATAGAAGAGGTGATATCTTTTAAAACAAGACCAAATGAAATATCTTTGTTTTTATAAATTCCACCTAAATCAATCCCACCACCTATACCTCTCTCACCCATTATATTCTCATAAAATATCTTCAGGTTTATACCATAAGATAGTGAACCTGATTTTTTTGATATGTTAAAAAGGAATAGATTCTGGAACGCATTACTCATAACTATTTTTGATGTATCAAGATATTCTCCCTCATCAAATTCACCATTCCCATTAAGGTCAACAAGGGCATTCCTCGTATCAGGAATACCTGGTATCATATGATTGAAAAAAAGGAAACCATAACCTGATACACCTTTATTTATTGAACCTTTTAATGTGAGAACAGTAGCAAGACCACCGAAAATATAACCACCATCAATACCTATAGAAGATATGTTTATGGATGAGAATGAAGGATTATCAAAGGGTGAACCTGGTATTGATGATGAAACTCCACAGATACCGAAATTTCTTGCATCTTGAATCAGATTCTGGAAATCACCTTCAAGAATTGAAAAAAATAAAAATATCATTTTTGTTGTTCTTGTTCTTTTTTCCTCTCCTGTATTATCTTCTGTGCAATCTCCTGAGGAACCTCCTCATATCCTATAAACTTCTGTGTGAAAGTTCCTTTCCCCTGGGTTATGGAGCGTAGTGAATTTGAGTATTTGAACATTTCGGCCTCGGGAACCTGTGCGATAATCTTCTGGAACTTACCAACCCTTTCAGTTCCTAATATCCTTCCCCTCTTTGAATTTAGATCACCTATTACATCACCCATAAATTCATCAGGGACTATCACCTCAACCTGTAATATCGGTTCAAGGAGAACTGGTTTTGCATTCTCCATTGCTGATTTGAAAGCCATTGACGCTGCGATTTTAAATGCTATATCAGATGAGTCAACAGGATGGAATGAACCATAAAAACAGGTCACCTTAAGGTCAATAACAGGATAACCAGCAAGATAACCTTGTTCACATGCCTCCCTCACACCTTTTTCAACAGATGGGATGTATTTAGAAGGTATAACACCACCAACAATCTCATCAACAAATTCAAAACCACCACCTCTCTTCAATGGCTCAAGCCTCAACCAGCAATCCCCATATTGTCCATGACCACCTGTTTGCTTCTTATATTTTCCCTGTGCTTCCGCCTTCCCTTTTATTGTTTCCCTGTAATGAATCCTTGGTCTTTCCTGATCAACCTCAACACCAAATTTTCTCTTTAATTTGTTAATAATATTATCAAGATGCTGTTCACCAAGACCATGTATCAATGTTTGTTTTGTCTCATTGTCATAAGAATAAGAAAATGTCGGGTCTTCATCATGTAATTTGGATAACGAACTCAAAACCTTCCCTTCATCACCTTTACTCTTTGGAACAATTGCAACTGTTATAGAAGGTTCTGGAAATTTTAATATTCCTTCAATCTTAAAATCAATTTCAGGAATTGTTAATGTATCAAGTGTCTTCGTCTCTTTCAATTTTACAAGTGCACCAATTGCGCCCTCTTTCAATTCCATAACATCCATTTTTTCTTTTCCTCTCAAAAGAAATATCTGGTTTATCTTTTCTTCCTTCCCTGTTGTATTGTTTTTTAAAGTATTTCCAGAAGCGATATTCCCCTTAAAAACCCTCACAAGGTTTAATGTTCCTACATGTGGTTCAACCATTGTCTTGAATACAAATGCAATGGTCCCATTCTTATCAATCTTTTTATAAAATTCACTCTCATCATGAGAGACAAAAATTTCCTTCATATAATCAATTATCTGATGTATTCCAATTCCTTCAAGAGCCTCACATGCAAATACAGGGAAAATCTTACATTCCTTATAACCATCTTTAATTGCACTTATTAATTCATTATCCTTTATCTCTTCTTCATTTATATACTTTTCCATCAATGACTCGTTTGTCTCTGAAACAGATTCAATTAGTTTACCCCTTGATTCCATTGCGTTATCTTTAAAATTACCTAAATCTATCTCCTTATCCCTGTATCCTTTCATCTTCAAAAGGTCAACAACACCTTTAAATTCGTTTCCCTCTCCCATAGGTATAATGATTGGGACAACACCATCACCAATCTCTCTTTTTGCATCCTCGTAGCATCCCCAGAAATTAGAACCTTCTTTTGAAATCTTGTTTATAATGATTGAAAAAGGTATGTGCCTCTCCTTTGCGTAATTTATCACCTTCTCAGTTACAAATTGAATACCTGAAATACTATCAAGGAAAACAATTATATTATCAGCGACTGATAATCCTGATAATGTATCACCAAGGAAGTCCATATTCCCTGGTGTATCTATAAAATTGATAAAAACTCCATTATATTCAAATGAGGCTACTTTTAAACTCATTGAGATCCTTTTTGTGATCTCTTCTTCCTCAAAGTCAAAGAAAGAATTTCCTTCATCAACCTTACCAAATCTATTGTTCAATCCAACCTTATAAACCATTCCATCACCAAAGGTTGTTTTTCCAGTTCCAGTATGTCCAGCAACACATATGTTTATATGTTTCATAAAACCTCCTGTATTTTTGTTTTTAATATAAGAAAAAATTTTTTATTGTCAATTGTAAACTAAAAGATTTTAAAATTCTTTTATTCCACCTAACACCTTCCAAAAACCATCCTCTTTAACCATTCTTATCATCATATTCCTTCTTTCCCCATTAATTTTTAATCCACTTGCGTAAACAAATGCAGAATCCTCACCGACCTTATCCCCTGTGATATAAGTATTCCCTTTCTCAAAAAATGAGTAAGTGAGCATCCATCCTGATATAACAAGTTTTCTTATATTTTCATCCTTCATCTCTCTTGGTTTCTGATAATACTTTTTATAAATTTCTTTTATAGCATTTTTCTCAGATTTTACCGCTACAAGTAACTTCAAAACTGAATCATTCTCTTCGTCAAGTGCCTTTATAAGAACCTCTGCAATCTTCATTGGTTCTGTTGTGCTGTCAATTGTTATTCCATATGCAGTGAATGATTTGAACTTCTCGTTTTTTTTACAACTTATGGAGGATAAGATTATAAAGAGAATAAAAATTTTTTTCACAATCACCTCAATATTAAATATGCGATGAAAAGATATATTCCTGTTCCAATAATATCTGCAAGTGTTGTTATAAGTGGTGTGCTTGCAGTAGCAGGGTCTTTCTTCAATTTAGTGAATATGAAAGGAAGAATTATTCCTATCAAACTACCAACAAGAACATTTATGAACATTGATGATACAACAACTGATGCTACTAATATATTTTTACTTCTCCATATTCCCATAAATGATATACCCAAACTCATTGTTAAACCAAGAAGACCTGCTATAAGAAGTTCTCTCCCAAGAAGGATAAACCAGTCTCTCATCTGTATTGTTCCAACTGCCATAGCCCTTATGACAAGTGTTGCTGATTGTGACCCTGCATTACCAGCGGTATCTACAAGGACTGGAAGGAATGTGACAAGGACAACATATTTTGCAATAGTCTGTTCAAAACCCTGAATGATACCACCTGTGATGAAATCCATAAACAATAAAAATATCAGCCATACTACACGGCTTCTGTATAATTTTGTAACAGGGACATCCTTTATCTTCGTTATAACATCAAGACCAACTGGATGAGCCTCTATACCTGATATCTTCGTGAAGTCCTCAGTTGCTTCTTCCTGAATAACATCCATCATATCATCCACAGTTACAATCCCTATCAAAACATTATCCGAATCAACAACAGGTAGAACAGTCCTGTCGTATTTTTGCATAATCTGTGCAGCCTTCTCCTTGTCATCATAGGCAGAAAGACTTATGTAATTGTAATCCATAATATCTTCTATTTTCTTGTTGCTATCAGCAAGGACAATATCACCAAGTGGTATATCATCTATAAGTCTTCCCTTCTTATCTACAACATATATCATATCAATAGTCTCTGCATTTTTCCCGTATTTTTTTATAGTTTTTAGAGCATCCTTTATCTTCATATCAGGATAAACCTTCACATAATAATCGGTCATAAGCCTGCCAACACTATCTTCAGGATAACCGAGAAGTTTTAGAGCATCCCTTTTCTCTTTATCAGAAAGAAGAGAAAGCAATCTCTGTGTTATCTCACCAGGGAGTTCTTCAAATAATGCAGTTCTGTCATCTGGCTCAAGTTCAGTGAGTAGTTTTGATATATACTCATTTGAAAGATTTCTCAGAAGTTTCTCCTGAGAATCTGAATCAAGATATGAAAATACTATAGCAGCACGAGATTTTGAAAGTAGTCTGAAAAAGACAGGCTGTTCCTCTTCTTTTATTGATGTGAGAAGGTCGGCTATTTCAGCAGGTTCCCATTCTTCTGTAATCTCTTTTAAACTTTTAAGGTCTCCTGATTCTATTAATTCCTGTATCTCTGGTCTTAATAATTTTGAAAGCATAAAAAATTTTACAATATAAAAAAGAATTTGTCAATACTTAAAAATTTTTTTAATAAAATTTAAAATCTCATAGAATATTTGTGAATAGCAAATAATGAGATTGCCACACACCTTTTAGGTGCCCGCAATGACAGCCTTTCTGTTGTAGTCAATATGCGATTGCCACACTCACTTCGTTCGTTCGCAATGACGGCTTTTCTGTTGTAGTCAATATGGGATTGCCACGGCAACTTCGTTGCCTCGCAATGACATTCCTTTTTTTGTCATTCCGAATGAAATGAGGAATCTCATTCTCTCCCCATAATATTGGTTATTGAAAAAAACATTAACACCGCACCAAAGTAGCCAATATGCGATCACCACGCCTGCCAGAGGCAGGCTCGTGATGACTTTTTGGTGTTGTAGTCAATATGAGATTGCCACGCAACTTCGTTGCCTCGCAATGACACCCTTTTTTGTTGTTCCGAGGAGTGAAACGAAGAGGAAGCATATATTCACCCGCATTGTGATACCGAAGGTGTCATTCCGAACATAGTGAGGAATCGCATATTCTCCCGCATAGTTTTGGTTTTTGAGAAAACATTAACACCATTCCATAGTAGTCAATATGCGATCACCACGCCTGCATTCTGCAGGCTCGTGATGACTTTTTGGTGTTGTAGTCAATAATGGGATTGCCACGGCAACTTCGTTGCCTCGCAATGACATTCCTTTTTAGTGTTTCCAAGGAGGGAAAGTAGTGAGGAGAGAGGAGGGAGCAGTTCTGTAAAAAATCATATCCTTTGGGGTCAGTCATAAACTTTAAACTGGCAACGAACTTGTCGCCCCGAAGAGCGAAGCGACGAGGGGTCTCGTTTAAACATTGGTGAATAGCAAATAATGGGATTGCCACACTCACTTCGTTCGTTCGCAATGACAAATTCTTTTTTGTTGCCCCAAGGAGCGAAGCGATGAGGAATCTCATTTAAACATTAGTGAATAGCAAATAATGATTGCCACGCAACCTTCGGTTGCTCGCAATGACAACTTTTCTGTTGTAATCAATATAAGTCTATATATCCTTGACTTTTTCTATATTTTTGTTAATTTTTAAAGGGCGCCTGTAGCTTAACAGGATAAAGCGTCGGACTACGAATCCGCAGATGGGGGTTCAAGTCCCTCCAGGCGCGTTTCTTAAAAGAACCATTGTTTCAATATGATAACTCATAGGGAACATATCAAAGATTATGATTTTCTCAATATCATAATTATTCAATCTTCCTAAATCCCTTGCAAGGGTTGCGGGATTACAGGATATATAAATAATCTTCTCAATGTTATACCTGTTTAGTTTTTCACAGAATATCTTACTTATCCCTTCCCTCGGTGGATCAAGAATAATCTTGTTGCTAAGTTTTAAATATTCCTCACTTTCATCAATATCAATATTTATCACCTTCACATTATCACATCTATTCAAAACTAAATTATTTGTTGCATCTATTACTTCATTTTTTCCTTTTTCAATAATGAAGATTTTTTTCGCAAAACCTGATATTGATATACCAAATGTTCCAACACCACCATAACCATCTAAAATCACATCCTCTTTTTCGACCTTTAAAAGTTCTTTCACCTTCTCTATCATCTTCTCCGTTATCATTGTGTTTGTCTGGAAGAATGAAAAAGGTGATACTTCAAACTCTACATCCTTGAATTTATATCTTAATTTATTATTTTTTTTCTCTATAATAAACCTCTTAAAATTTCTATCTACCCCTGTTGATATAATGTTTCCTTGATTATCACATCTTATTATAATCTTTTCAATCCTTTGAAATTTCTTTCTTTCCCTGTAATCCTTTATTATTTCTTCCTCTATAAAACATTCCTCTATCTTTAATTTTTCATTATTTATATCATTAAAAGAGAAATCACCATCAATTATATTATACTCCAACTTATTCCTGTAATGAAATCTTTGAAGCCCTATTATCTCATCAACTGATTTTTTTAACCTTCCAATCCTTAAAAGATTCTCTTCAACTATTTCTTTTTTTATTGATAACTCTTCTTCCCTGTTTATATGCTGGAAATGACATCCACCACAAATCCCGAAATGTGAACAAACTGGTTTTTCTCTTGAAGGTGATGGTTCTTTGATCTCAACAATTTTGCACAAATAATAATCTTTCTTCCTTTCGCATTCTGCAATGACTTTATCACCCTTTGCAGTGAAAGGAATAAGATAAACAAATCCATTCTTTCTTGAAAGACCATATCCACCATAGATCACTTTTTCTATTTTTAACTCTTCACGCATTCCATTATCAATCTTCTGTATTTTTCACCTATATTTTCCCATTCATATTCTTCAACATTTGGAAATTTCTTTATTTTAATCTTATTATTCATCATCATCTCTATTTTCTCTGCTATTTTCAAAGGGGTATTTGCATAGATTGCATAATCACCCAAAAACTCTTTTAGAGAACCTTCACCTGAAACAAGTAATATAGGTATTCCACTTCTTAAATAATTAAATGTCTTTCCTGGTATTGCAAATCTTGATT
>Ga0078972_1007382_pt1 | contig 24509 bp, 21 predicted proteins | sample YelNatPaOPGAMG01_FD_67568 | JGI IMG/M metagenome (GOLD analysis project Ga0078972, IMG submission 67568) | Hot spring thermophilic microbial communities from Obsidian Pool, Yellowstone National Park, USA - OP-RAMG-01 (SPADES assembly) (version 2) | ecosystem: Environmental > Aquatic > Thermal...
GGGGGTGGGGTGGGGGGGGGGGTGGGGGGGGGGGGGGGGGGGGGGGGGGGGTTGCCCTCGGGGGTGTTGGGGCGGGGGGGCCCCCCCCCCCCCCTCGCCCCCGGTGGTGTTACCGGCGGGTTGACACCCCCCGCTCGCCTATGTTTGTTTGTGTCGATCTCTACCGCGTCTGGTGTAGCTGTTTTTGGTAACTTGGTAGTTCCTGTTAAGGTTTTCCCTCTTCCCTTGATGCGTCTGAAGACGGATAATCGAGCATCATCCGCCGCCGTTAGATGAGAGGACGCGACGGACATGAGTGAGTCCGGCACCACTTACGAAGGTTCTCTGCTGCTGACGCTCGAAGAGATCAGTCAACTGGTGGCCCACAGCCATCATTCGAGCGAGACGCTGGCGAACATCGTCCGTCTCATTCAAGGTCGTTTTCATACCGCGGTCTGTTCGGTGTATTTCTACGTACCTCCTCCTCCAGCCTCCTCGGAAATGGGTGGAGATACAAGAGGAGGTGAACTGGTCCTCGCGGCTACTGTCGGTCTGAAACCTGAAGCGATCGGTCGAGTCCGCATGCGGTTGGATGAAGGTTTGACCGGGTTGGTAGCGCAGCAGTTGGCCCCCGTGGCTGTGGCCGACGCTTTCGCTCATCCGCGTTTCAAATATTTCCCGGAGGCTGGCGAAGACCCCTATCATTCGTTTCTCGGTGTTCCTCTGATCGAAGGCGGTACGTTGCAAGGCGTACTGGTGGTGCAGACGCGCGAGCCGCGCCAATTCTCCCCCAGCGAAGTACGCACCCTGGTAACCGTGGCCGCTCAGCTGGCTGTACTCGTCGGCGACGCCTTGCTGCTCGATCAAGTGTCCGCCGTCGTTCACCCAGTCGGCCCAGTACCTCGGCGGTCTGAAGAAGCAGGGCTGAGGAATCAACTGAGCGGCACGCCTCTCAGTCCCGGCACCGGGCTGGGCCGAGCATATGTAGTCGATGCCGTCGAGGAATGGCGGCGCGACATTCCAGACAAAGGATGCGGCGTCGTCGAGGAACGCCGTCGGCTCATCGAAGCCATGCAGCGAGCGCGGGAAGAGATTACCCACCTAAGCCAGCGCATTTCCGAGTTGGTCGGCGAGGACCACGGCGCCATCCTGCAAGCGCAGCTGATGATTATGCAGGACCGTACGATCGAGCGTGATCTGGATGCTTGCCTGGAAGCCGGCGCCTCTGCCGAAGGCGCCTTGTTGGCCACGCTGGATAAATACGTCGCCGCTCTGCAAAGAGTGGCGACCCCGTTCTTCCATGAGCGCATTTACGATATCAAAGATGTTTTCCATCGCATCTTATGGCAACTGCGGCCGCGGCAGCCGGCCGACCCGACCGGCGACCGCCTGGTGCTGGTGGCGCGTGAAGCGTCGGTGATGGAGTTGTTCGCTGTTGATCTCGACCGCTTGGCCGCCGTCGTCGTCGAGCACGGCGGGCCGCAAAGCCATGCCGCCATTCTGGCGCGCAGCCTCGGCATTCCTATGGTGGGCCAATTCGCTGATTTCGCGCCTTTGGCGCAGTCCGGCCGGCTTTTGTTGGTCGATGGCACTGCCGGTACAGTGGTGCTCGATCCGGCACCCGTGTGCGTGATGCCGCTCAGCCCTCTTGGACCCGCGGCCGGCCGAGAAATTGCTCCTCTGCCGCCGCCGCCGCCAGGGTTGCCACGCATCGAAGTCAATATCAACCTGTTGTACGAGGCGCGTTCCGCTTGCAACCTGGGGGCGAGCGGCGTCGGTCTGTATCGCAGTGAATTTCTCTTTTTGGCGCGCCGTACCTTGCCGACCGAGGACGAGCAGCTCGAAATCTATCGCAAGCTGCTGCATATCATGGCTGGCCGACCTGTCACAATCCGCACCTTCGATTTGCGTCCAGATAAACTGGCAGCCTACTCGCACTTTGGCTCGGCAGCGGCGCGGCCGTTCGATTGGCGGCTAGTGCTGGACTCGCCGCCGTTGCAACAGCTGTTCCAAGACCAAGTCCGGGCCATCCTGCGTGCTTCCCCTGTAGGGCCAGTACGCATCCTCGTGCCGCTCGTCACCAGCAGCGAAATGCTCGATTTTGTACTGGAAACGCTGGCGAAGGCCCGCGACAGCCTGACGGCGGAAGGACTGCCCTTCGCCGCCGATGTGCTCCTGGGCGTAATGATCGAAACCGCAGCGGCGGCTTCACTGGTTTCGACGTGGGCCGAGCAAGTCTCCTTCTTCGCCATCGGTACCAATGATCTCGCCGCTTCCGCTTTGGGAATGGACCGCGACGATCCGCTCTTGGCCCGCCAAGCCGACGCACTCCACCCCGGCATGATCCGCCTGCTTCACGATATCACCGCCGCCGCCCACGCCGCCGGGCGGCCAATATCTGTCTGCGGAGAAATCGCCGCCGATCCGCTCGGTGCTCTGGCCCTTGCTGCCCTCGGCATCGATACACTGAGTGTGCCGGTCAACCAACTCGCCGCTGCCCGACAAACCCTGGCCGGCTGCAACGCAGCGGCGTTGGCGGAAATGAAAACGGCGCTGCTGCGCCAGCGCACCACCAACGCGGTTCGCAAACTGCTCCAACAAGCCTTTAGTGGAGAGTGCAAAGCATGACGTCTCACGAAAGCAAAAAGCCCGTCACGCCGGAGCGCATCCTGCAATTCATGTGGGGCTACGCGCCGCCGCTGATTCTGGAAGCGGCCGTCCGTCATCGCATCTTTGATGTGTTGGATACAGGACCGCGGACCATCGAACAACTCCAAACCGAGACCGGCGCATCGCGGCGCGGGCTGTGGGCCGTGCTGAATACTCTGGTGGGACTGGAATTGCTCCGCCGCGATGAACAGGGACGCTACACGCTGACCCCGGAAAGTGCGACGTATCTGGTGCGCGGCAAGCCCGACTATCGCGGCGGCATGATACAGCACACCAGCTCGCAGCTGTTGCCCAAGTGGATGCAGCTCAGCGACATCGTCCGTACCGGCAAACCGGCCGCCCACGTCAACCGCGAAGAGGAGGGAGCTACTTTCTTTCAGCAGTTCGTCGAAGATCTCTTCTGGTTCAACCGCGCGACGGCCCAGGCATTGGCTGATGCACTCGGTGTCGCCCAAACGACGAAATCCGTGCGCGTACTTGATTTGGCAGCTGGTTCCGGCGTGTGGAGTATCCTTCTGGCCCAGAAATCGTCGCATGTCCGCGTGACCGCAGTGGATTGGCCGAGTGTCTTAGAAGTGACGCGGCGTGTGACCCAGCGTGAAGGCGTGGCGGATCGCTACCAATTTGTTGGCGGCGATCTGCACCAGGCCGACTTCGGCAGCGGCCACGACATTGCGATTCTCGGCCACATCCTCCACAGCGAAGGCGCAGCACGCAGCCGCCGGCTATTGCACAAGACCTTCGCCGCCCTGGCGCCGGGCGGCACCGTGGTCGTTGCGGAGTTCTTGGTCCACAACGACCGCACCGGCCCGCCGCAAGCCCTTATCTTCGGCGTCAACATGCTGGTCAACACCGACGAGGGCGACGTTTTCTCCTTCGAGGAGATACGCGGCTGGCTCGAAGAAACCGGCTTCCGCAATGTGCGGGCCATCGAAAGCCCCGGCCCCTCGCCGCTGATCCTGGCGACGAAAGCGTGAGCGCCTCGAGGGCGAGCGGGGGGTGTGAACCCCCCGCTCGCCATGCACAACCGGGGGGTTGACACCCCCCGCTCGCCATGCACAACCGGGAGGTTGACACCCCCCCGCTCGCCAGAGTTACGCAACCCGCTTGCCTCCTGTTCGTGTCAATCTCTCCCGCGTCCTGTATAACGGAGCAAACAGACTGCATTGGTCAGGTTGGCCTTTCGCTCGGGCATGAGCCATACTACAGAGGGTACGTACACGGTCTGTGATGAATAAACCGCTATGCTTGCGTCTTTGCCCGGCACTGTCGGCGTCCGACGAACGAACCAGCTATTGCTTCTGGGCCGCATCTGCCTGTTGCTAATGCCGCTGACCTTACTGTTGATCGGCAGTGTCCGCGGCGGCAGCCCTGCACCGCGCTTGCTGTGGCTGGGCACCGTATTTCAATTGATGGCCTGCGGCCTAGCGCTGTTCGGCCGACAGGGGTTGCGGGAGCCGACGAGTGCGGCCATTCTCATGCTTTACGCAATCGCCCTCAGTTGGGTGGTGCTGGGTACGACGGGGACCGAGGACTGGTTCGCACATCTGGCGCAGGCTGTGCTCTTGGTAGTGCCGTTGGTTTACTTTGCTGTGCAATGCTTGCTAGAGACCGGAGCACCGGCGCTGCGACGGGCGCGGCGTTTGGCGCAGCGGCTGAGTCAGCGCCGCGATTGGCCGGAGCAGCTGCACGCTTGCCGACTGTTGCCGGAAGTCAAGGCCCTGCGGGAGGCGTTGCACGTCGATGCTGGGCCGGCCCTGGCGTTACTAGCCGATCAACGGGCGGAGGTGCGGGTTGCCGCCCTGGCGGCCCTGGAGTTTCGGCAGAATTGGCGGCCCGGTCAGCCGCAGATCGTCTTGCAGTTGGCCCAGCGCGCTATTGAGCCGGAAGTCCGTGCCGCCGCCATTAATGCTTTGGCTAATGTCGAAGACCGCATTATTATTGAGGCCATCGCCGAATTTTTGCACGATTCGTCAAAGCTAGTGCGGCAGACGGCGGCCGAGGCGCTGCTCTGGAACACGGAAAAAAATTGGCCGTGGATTCGCCTGGCCGTGCGCCGCGCTTTGGCCGATCCCGTTGCTCAGGACGATGGGCCGCTCCGTCACCAAGGAGAACCGCTAACGGCAGAAGCCGTGGCCGACCTGACCGCCTGGACCACCGAGAAGGGCGTTCAGGCGCTTCGCGCCGCACTGACATTAGGGTGTCACTATCAGCGTCTGTTGGCCTTATCCACGGATGCGGTATTGGTGGAAAAACTGCGCCGCCAGCTGGCGGATGCCCATACACCTGCACTGTTGCGGTTGGAATTGGCTCGGATCCTCTCGATGCATCGAGAGTTAGACGATGATTTACTACGGCAGCTGATCGATTCGGCCAACCCGGCGCCTCTGCGGCTAATTGCCGTCGAGGCGCTCCTGGACAAGGGGCAGTCCGCCGAGGCCGTCGCCGCTTTGCACGAATTGGCCCGTATGCCCAACCGCGAGATCGCCCTGGGAATCGCTCAGGTAGTGCAGCGCCGCCTCGGCATCGATTTGGGCGTGCCAGCCGATCGCTCCTTGCCGCCCTTGCACAGCCACGAGGCTGCTGAAATCGCTCGCCGTGTTCTTATCTGGGCCACCCATCAAGACGTGGATTTGGAAGCAGCTATAGGTAGCAACGGAACGGATTGGCGCTCGCTTGAGGAGCTGCACGACAATCTTTGACAGGAGCTTTTCCGTGGACCTGTTGTTGGGAATTATCCTGTTCTCATCTGCTTTTCCCTGGGCATCCGAGAAGACCGCCTCACACTTCCACAACGATGGTCAACGAGCGCGCTTGGGGATCTTCGGTTATCTCCTTGATGCGTCCCATTTGGGCGGCCTTGCATTTCAGCGCTTCGACGGTCACGCTGTGGACGACCTGATCCAATTCCTGCCGCACGTTGTTTAGCTCGGCTTCAAGATGATGGGTCACTTTTGCCTGCAAGTGGGCCGTCTTTTCGCCGACTGTTCTCGTGATGTCTTTTTCCAGCTGCTTTTTAAGGTTCTCACGCACGACTTTGGCATGGGGACCGGCATCATCGTAAGCGAGGTTGCTGCGTTCGGCCTGGATGGTGGTTTCCTCGGAGGCTTCGGCGGCAACCTTTACGGTTGCCGTGGTTGTTTCCACCGCGATCGTGACGCCGTTTTGCTTGCGGCTCAAGCGCGTACCCTCGCGCTGGAAGCCGCGTCGCTCCAATGCGCCGGCGAGAAGTTCGGCCATCTGCTCGGGCGGCAACACCGCGAGGACCTCCAGCTGCGTATGGACGTGGTCCTCGGCGTGGATGATGTGGCTCTGCGTCTCCCGAACACAGACCCGATAGGCTCGACTCATGATCGATCTCCTGAGTTAGGGGCCGAGCCGCAACCGGGAGGAGCGGTTGCTTCTCCGGCTTTTTAGGGTTGCCGCTCGGGCCTAGGCTTGTCGCAGGGGGCTTAGTTGTTGCACGATGGCGCGAGCACGATCGACCAAGCGATCGCCTTGCGCCTGTTCCCAATCGGCCTTCCACAACTGGCTGGCGGCATAGTCTTCATCGAAGTAGCCGACGCCACGCGCCCGCCGTTCCCACGTTTGCAGACGATCGAGCATCCGCAGAAAGCTTGTCGCTGCCTGGTAGGTGGCGACGCGGTCGGCGACGCGCAGACCGGCCAAGTTCAGCTGGGCCGTCCACATGCCCACATGAGCGTGCGGCCCCAAGAGCGCCGCCGCGGTCTGCAACAAAAATCGCGCCAAGTCCATCCGTCCAATCGGCTCGATGGCATCGAGAAACGCCGTCAGTACGTGCTCCTGGGCCAAGCCAAGCATACGCATGGCCTGCGGATCGGCGAGACCTTCTTTGCCGCTTTCCACCTCGATCCAGCGGCGGGCCAAGTCCGGTTGCAAGGCCTCCAACAGGCACGCGCCCGCGCCGTGTGTCCAGGGGGCGAAATTTGGTCCCGCGCTGGCTGGCATCGCCGTGTAATCTCCCGGAAAGGCCAGCCAGCACAGAGCATGATGCCTGAACGGCCCTTGCATCCGCAGGGCCGACGCCCCCATCCTCTCGGCCCCGTTCCGCAATCGCTCATAAGCGAAATAGAGCAATAAACGGTCGCCCAGGGTCAACTCTTTCTCCGGCGCGCACCAGGCGTGGGCCGTATCGTCCAGGCGATGGGCCGTGATCCAGATGAGAAAGCGCAACGTGTGGGCCGAGAAAGTCAGTCCAAGCTCGGCGGGCGGCGTTCGTTCCCACAGCCGCCCCTCGACGCTTCGCGAGCCGCGCAGAAAGCGTTCGCGCCGCCAGCCGCCGCGCTGCGCCAGCAAAAACACGCAGCCCTTGGCCAAAGCATTCTTAATCAGACGGACGGCGTTGCTATGCAGACAGGGCGGCGCGGCGCAGCGTTCCTCCAAAAGCGGCAAGGCGCGTTCGGGCGGCTCACGGTGCAGAAAATACCCCAACAACCGCAGCAAGTTGGCTTCAAAGCGAGAAACGCTTTGCATGGCCCCATCCCGTTTGTCACCGCCAGGAGAACACGCTGAACAAATTCGAGTAATCGTCGGTCCACACGCCTACTTTGTTTAAGTCCGGCCAATCGTTTTCGGGTTCCAACGGCCTCCACAGCGCCCGACGTTGGCACATTTCTTCATTGAGAAAATTATGCAGGAACATGGCCAAGCCGGATAAACCAGCGCCATAGTCCGGCCACAGTGACAGCGGCAACAACTCCGCGCGCATCGCCTGGCGCTCCTCTTCCCAATCGTTCAATGCGAGCAATTTATCCAGACGTTCCTTGCTGGGCGAGAGCACTACCCAGCTGGAACTGGTCTTGGCCATCAATTCCGAGGACCGCGGGGCATCCTCCTCCTCCCAATTGTCGCTCTGCATGACCGCCGCCAGACCGCGCTCCTGGGCCAGGTTGTACAACACCGGCGCCAGATCGAGATAACGGTTCGAGATGTGAAAGACGATCAGACCGTCTGCGGTCAATTTGTCGAGATACACGTCGAGCGCTTGCAGCGTAATCAGGTGGACGGGAATGGCGTCGGAGCTGAAGGCGTCGACCACGATCATACCATACTTTTCGGAGTCTTTTAGTTGCTGGCGCGCCATAGTCAGGCGCGCGTCGCCCATGACCAGATCGACGATAGCCCCGCGATCGCGGGCCCCCTGGACGAAAGTGAAGTAGGGGTTGGCCGCATCGAACGAGAGGCGTTTGACGATAGGATCAATGTCGTAAAAAGTCAAATGTTGGCCTTTGCGGGCGTGAGCGGCCATGCAGCCGGTGCCCAGGCCGATGACAGCGAGGTTCATTTTTTCCGGCGGCGTATCCGGCCCGTTGTAGGCCAACATCAGCGCCCCGATAGGGCCGGTGTGATGGTAGTAGGTTAGCGGCTCATTGCGGCGTTCCTCGTTGAGACACTGAATGCCGTGCAGCGTGGTGCCGTGGTCCAGGCGCCGCAGCAGGAAGTCGCCGTCACGATAGTGATAGATTTTGTCCGAAATCCTCAGCACGCCGAAGAAACCGCGTTCTTGATGGAGGACCGGGCTATCGAACGTGCTGCAAAAACTGCCGGCCAACAAGACAGCGCCTATGGCCAAGGCGAAACGCAGGGAGCGCTCCACGAAAGTGTACGCCAATACCAGCGGCACGCCAAAGGTGAGGATGAGGGTCAAGTTCCAGGGGTGCCGGTGAATCAAGTCAGCGATGTTGATCACACGGGGCCACAGCATGTTCGATTGCAGTCCCCACGACAGGCCGACAAGCAATACGCCCAAACTCAGCGGCAGGACCAGGTCCATCCAGTGATCGAACTTGTTGTCGCGCGCCCGCATGGCAGCGGCGACGCCGATGCCCCCTCCCACGAGCAAGGCGGCCAACTCGCCCAGCCAAGGTGTATTTTTGAGGTCGTCAAACGGTAAATCTCTATCGGGCAGCCGTAAGAAGATCAGCAGCAGGCCGATGCCCATAAATAGGCCGGTCAGGACCATATCGAAGCGGCGGCCCCAGGAGGTTTCGGCGGCCGGTCCCAAGGGCGGCGCTAGCAAACAGCCCAGCATCAAGGCGAGCGGATACTCGACCAGGCTGCTGAAAAGCACCGGCGCCGCCAAGGCGTTGAACAGGCCGCCCAGGACGCCGCCCACCGACATCCACAGGTAATAGCCGGTCAGATGGTTCGCGGTCGGCCGGTCCCGCGCCAATTCGCCGTGGCAGACCATCGCTACCACGAACAACGTGGCCAAATGCAGGCCCAGACTCCAGCCGATGGTGATTTTTAGCCCCAAAGGCGCTGCCAGCAAAAAGAACAATAACACCAGTACCAACGGCGGCATGGCAAGGACCATGGCGCGATGAAGCATGTCGGGACGGCGATGGGACCACCCCCACCAGCTTGCGTAGACGCCGCCGCCTCCAGCGAGGACAATGCTGATCCGTACCAGTAAGTGCAAAAAGGGCCGCGCCGCCAACGTTTCCGCGTTCCAGAAAAAGAACCAAAGCAAGAGAGTAACGGCGGCGCCGGCGAGCGTCAGGCCCAACCACTGAAGCCAGGCCGGCACGTGCGAGAACACGATAATGAAGCTGAGCAGATACAGGGCCAACGGCGTCACCCATAGCAGCGGAATGGCGGCGATGTCGGTGGTGATGTAGGTAGTCGCGCCCAGCATCAAGCTGGATGGCACAAAGGCCAGGGCCACCCAACGAAGCACGCGCAGCCAGGTCACGTCACCTTTGAGAATCTCAGCAGAGGCGAGGGACGAAGAGCCAAGAGTGCGGACAGACAGGTCTTCTTTCGCGTCCCTTGCCTGTTGCCCTTCGTCCCTTGCGGGAGATCGCCACAAAAAGAGGGCGCAAAGCACCGTCAGCGCTGCCAGCACGCCGTAGCCGATCGTCCAATCGATGCTTTGCTGCCCCAGCCGCAAATTCGGCTCAACCACGGTTGGATAAGCGAGCAGCGCAAGCATACTGCCGAGGTTGCTGGCGCCATAAAGGAAGTACGGATCCTGGGCAGAGGGGTGGGACGTGTCGGCAAACCATTTTTGCAACAACGGAGCGCTGGCGCTAACCACAAACATCGGCAGTCCCACGGTCATCGACAACAACCGCAGCAAGCCGAGGATGGGATTTTCACCGCCCTTGATGAGGTCGGGATTGACGGCCACCGGCAAAAACAGAAACGGCAGCGCCAAAAGGACCACATGCAGCGCCGCTTGCTTGCGTGCGCCGAGCCACGAAGTGCTGAAATGGGCATAGGCATAGCCGGCCAGCAACACGGCCTGGTAGAACACCATGCAGGTATTCCACACGGCTGGCGTACCGCCCAGAAGCGGCGTAATCATTTTGCCGATCATCGGTTCGACCAAGAATAACAGCGTGGCGCTGGTGAAAAGCGTGAAGGCAAAGACGAGCAGCATGGTAAGAGGAAAGCGCAGCAAGGTGTACCTCCGGAGGGGTATATTCGCGGTGTAATCGTATCTAGGCTGTTTTTAGCAAATCGCAAGAAGAAAAGCGAGCGTCGAACCGAGGTGTTCACTTCTTGGCACCGAAGCAGTACACCGTGCCCTTGGTCGTGCCGAGGATGAGGCGCCCCTGGGCGACGGCCGGCGAACCCTGGATCGGGCCATCCAGCGCGATCTTGTCGAGTTGTTTCCCATTATCCAGATCGAGAATATACAAATTACCGTCCAGTGACGGAGCAAAGACGCGCTTGCCGGCGACGACTGGCGAGGCGTCTACTTTCCCTTCTGTGGCAAAGCTCCATATTTCCTTGCCGCTCTTGCGCTCCAGCGCATGCAGGCGACGATCGCGGCTGCCGGCCAGGACGAGCCGATCCGTCACTGCTGCGGAAGCGTAGAACGGCTGGGGCCGTTCCGCAGCCTGGAAGATCCAATCGAGTCGCCCTTGCTTCCAATCGATGGCCTCGAACTGATTGGTCATGGTGCCCACGTAGAGATGATCGCCGACGACGGCCCCGGTCGCGCCGGTTTGGCCGCCCAGATCGACTGAGCGCTCTTCCTTTCCCGTAGCCGCATCGAGGACATGCAGCTTGCTATCGCAGCCGGCCACGAACGTTTTGCCCCCAGCCACCGCCGCTGAGCCGTAAACCGGGCCTTGCGTCTTGAACTTCCATTGCTCCTTGCCGTCCTTGGTCAGGCAGTACAGCGTCTCATCATGCGAGCCGAACAGGATCAACTCGCCGGCGAAATTGGCGCCGGACGTGATTTCGCCCTCGGTCTCATAGCTCCAGCATTTTTCGCCCTTGGCCGCATCGATGCAGTAAAACACGCCGTCAGCGTTGCCGACATACACCCTTCCCTGACGCACAGCCGGCGACGCTTTGATAGGACCGGCCTTGTATTTCCATTTCTCTTTGCCGCTGACGAGATCGAGAGCATACAGGTATTCGTCCAAGGAGCCGACGTAGACGACGCCGCCTGCAACGGCAGGAGCGCCTTCGATGCCGTCCTGGGTGGGGAATTTCCACAATAAATCGAGCTTTTCCGGCAGAGGAATGGGGGCGACGCCGGTTTGTTCGGCATTGCCGCGAAAGACCGGCCAATCGAGCTTCATCGAACTCTCTGCCGCGCCCAGGAAAATCGGGGCCAGCATCAAGGCACCGAGTCCCCAAAGGACGCAAGACAGCTTCGGCAGCATGGCAGCCTCCTTTTGGGGCATTGTAGGGCGCTGTCCAGCAAATCCAAACAAGGGCGCCTCCTCCATAACTCCGCGCAAGAGCCAAAGGCGTCGGCAGGCAAAGTTGGCTGATTGTCCATGGTGAACCACGCCTCTCGCAACAGGTATAAATGGCCCTGCATCGAGAGGGTGCATTCTTACCGAAGGGCTTCCGGCGGGAAGCGTTCCTTGAGGCGCAGCAAGATCGTGCTGCCGCCGTGGACGCGGTCGCCGACTTTGACCAGAACTTCCTGAACCAGTTCCACCGGCACCGAGACTTCGGTGCGCGAACCAAACTTAATCATGCCCAAGCGCGCCCCGGCCTGCACTTCCTCATCCAGCCGCAACCAACAGACAATGCGGCGAGCGACGGCCCCGGCGATTTGTTTGATCCGCACTAGGCCGCCGCTGCGCCCGTCGATGAGGTCGATCCAGAATTGCTCGTTGCGGACGGAACAGTCGGCGGCGCGGGCGTCGAGAAATTCGCCGGGATAATAGCGCAATGCTGTGACCCGGCCGCTGCGCGGCAGGCGGTTGACGTGGACGTTGAACACCGACAGGAAAATGCTGATAGTGAAGGCCCGGCCGCCGGGAAAGTCTGGATCGTCGGTCTGGCCGAGGTACGTTATTGTACCGTCAGCGGGACTAACAAGTGCATCAAGATCGGTGGGTATCACACGCTCTGGATCGCGGAAGAACGATACCACGAACAGCCACGGCGTCAGCGTCAGGAACAAGAGCAATAGTAGCAAGGAGTGTACTAAAATGCCGAGCAACACAACCGCTGCACTGAGGACGAAAAAGATCGCGCTGAAAAACAAGAGTTCGGCCCATCCAGCGCGGGCCAAGGGCAAGCAGTTGCGCCGCGCAAACGGATCGTCTTCGGCTTGGAACTGATAGCCGCAGACGTTGCGATAGAGTTTCCAATCGCGGGGATCGAGGACGTCATGGGGGCAGTTGGGGCAATGCCCCTGGCGGCGCTGGGCCATCCGGCGGACGTAGCCAGGGCGGAAACGGCGCAGCCAGGCGCGGCGCCAGCGTCCCCAGGCGCGTTCCAAAGCGAAACAGAAACCGCCGCCGGGCTGAATGCTGTTAATAGGGGCACTTTGCCGTGAAGACGGAATTGGGGGTGCAGTCGTTGCCATACTCGACAGCATAGCAACCGCCCCGCGCCGCTTAAAGATGGCCAGGCGGGCCGTCAACGTTTTCGTCATTTTGGCGTTTTGTCCTCTGCCGAGGTCGGCCGGTTCTGAGCGCCTGAGTTGCTGGCCGAACGGGCGCGGAATTTTTCCAGCACCGCCGATTTGATAGCCAACGGGCTTCGCAGAGGCGTCGGCGAGGTGAAAGCCGGCGAGGCAGGTTCTGCGGAACCTGGTGGAGAAAGGACGGCCGACGGATCAGCGGCGCAAAGCGGCTCCAGATTGGCGAACAGCTCGTGGAACTCGGCCTCCTTGAGCGGTTGCTGGAAACCGAAGTAGTCGATGTGCGCGTAAGGTACGAAGAAGACACGTCCGGCGTCGGTGCTGCCAGCCAGCCGGCCGCGCAGGGCCAGGCACTCTGGATCAATTCGCAGCAACGCCTGGATGGCGATCTCCGTTCCGGCAGTCGTCACCAACATCAGATTGGAATGCTCATGAGCCGGGATGTGGCGCAACAGCTTCACCCAGGCGGCATCGTGCATGACAACCTTTCCTCAGACCTTTTTGCGCACGCCGACCCCAGCGTCCGTGGCGGCCGGCTCCTCATCAATCCTAGCTCACGAAAAGGGCCAGAGAGGACCAACCAACCTGGATTGTAGAAATGCCTATTCCGGAGAGGCGTGCTCTACCCACCCATCCGTCGGTGTTTTTCGTACATTGACGACAGAACGAGAAGATTGCGAGGAGGGACCATGCCCGGCTTGCAGATAAAGCAGATTGATCACGTCTCCATAATCATCACCGATGTGGAGCGCAGTCGCCGGTTCTACCGTGAGCTTCTCGGCCTGAAAGAGATCGCCAAACCGCGCACTTTCGACTTCGTAGTGCTGTGGTTTGACCTGGGCGATCAGCAGCTGCACTTGCTGCACAAAGCCGAAGCCGATTCACGCAGTCCGCGCCACTTCGCTTTGCGCGTGGCGGACGCACCGGCAGCGCGAGTCTACTTCCAGCAGCATGGGGTCCCCATCCAGGAGACCACGCCCATTCCCGGCGCCGATCGTTTTTTCATCTTCGACCCGGACGGCAATCGCATCGAGATCATCCAATGGCTTCAGCCGTATGATCCCCTCGTCAGTGGAGCAGCGGAACTGGATCGTGGCTAGATTTTTCTAACAAGATCATTTCTCGTTAACGGGGACTGCTGCGGCAGGAGGAGCAGCGTCGGTTTTACGGCTGACACTGGCTCGATTGGTCGAATTGTTATAAATGGCGATGGGAACAGTGACCGGCAATGTCAAGGTATCGCCGACGGCAGAGAGCGGAATATCGATGCCGACTAATCCTACGCCGACGACAGTGCCGATGTCCTGAATTATGTCGAGATCCTTTCCCCAAGTCCAGCTGTGGTCGATCCATTGCCCCGCCGACTGAACGTCGCGGCGGACGCCGCCGTAGATGACGGCGTTCTTCCAGCCCTGCCGATACCCGGTTTCCAGGTTGGCCACGGTGCCGCAACCACACAGAAATAAGACGGCGATCGCCAGCGCCGCCACCCGTGAGGCTCTCGCCATGTCAGCTCCCTCTAGAGGACAAGGGACGGCATCCTAACGAGGAAGCCGGCAAGGTCAAGAGCAATGTCGCGCCGCAGAAGACAGTTAAATGGGGCGAGCGGGGTTGCATCAGCGCTCCGAGGGCGAGCGGGGGGTGTGAACCCCCGGTGGTGCTCTGGCGAGCGGGGGGTGTGAACCCCCCGGTGGTGCTACCGGGGGTGTGAACCCCCAGTTGTGCTACCGGGGGGTTAACACTCCCCGCTCGCCAACACTCGCGCCGCGCATTAAAGGGGCTTGCATCCGTTGAGATTGGTCTCTCTCTTGTTTGTCCTGTGGACGGATATTCGGCGTATCGAACTCCATCTACGGATACAGGCCGCGGCGCAGTTTTTCCTTGGCGACCTTTTGTACGCCCAGGCTTAGGGCTGCTGTTCTCATACTCAGATTACGCTCGCGCGCCAGGTTGCGTACTTGATGGAAAGCCCGCAGCATCAACTCGCGCAAGCGTTGATTAATCTCTTCTTCGGTCCACAAGAATTGTTGGATGTCTTGCACCCATTCAAAATAGGACACGGTAACGCCGCCGGCATTGCACAGGACGTCGGGAATAATAAAGATGCCGCTGTCGCTCAGGAGTTCGTCGGCCTCCGGCGTGGTCGGACCATTGGCGGCCTCGGCGAGTATGCGACAGCGTATCTTCTTGGCATTGTCCTTGTGAAGAACGCGCTCCAGAGCGGCCGGCACCAAGACGGTGCAGGGTGTCAGCAACAGTTCTTGCGGCGCGATTGGCTCGGCGCCGGGAAAGTCCTTGAGCAACTTGCCCTCGGCCACGTGTCGGGTCAGGGCGGCGATATCGATGCCTTTCAGATTGCGGAGGGAGCCGTAGCGATCGCCAACAGCGACGATCTTGACGCCGTTTTTGGTCAGTTCCTGACAGACCACCGAGCCGACGTTGCCGAAGCCCTGCACTACCGCCGTGGTTTCGCCCGGCCGCAGGTTCAGTTCCTTCATCGCTTCGAGGATGCAGTAGGTGACGCCGCGTCCGGTGGCCTCGCGTCGGCCGATACAACCGCCCAACTCGACCGGCTTGCCGGTGACGATCTCTGGACAGGCATAGCCGATCTTCATACTATAAGTATCCATGATCCAGGCCATGGTCTGCTCGTCGGTGCCCAGGTCCGGGGCCATCACGTCCATGCGCGGGCCGATAATCGACAGCACTTCTTCAGTGAAGCGGCGCGTCAGGCGTTCGTTTTCGCCGCGCGACAACTGCGCCGGATCGACGCCGACGCCGCCTTTGGCGCCGCCGAACGGCAGGTTCATGAGGCCGCATTTCCACGACATCCACATGGCCAGGGCCGCTACTTCGCCAAGATCGACTGAGGGATGATAGCGCAAGCCGCCCTTAGACGGGCCGCTCGTCAAACTGTGCTGCACCCGATAGCCGGTAAACACTTCGGTTCGGCCGTCGTCCATGCGTACAGGGATGCTGACCACAATGGCGCGCTTGGGCAGGCTCATACGCTGCAAGACCCCTCTGTCGATGTCGATGACCTCCGCCACAGCGTCAAGCTGACGACAAGCCATTTGAAACGTCGGCGAATTGTCGAAAACGGGGTTGGGTGTATGAGGATGATCGTGGTGATTGATGGCAGAAGCAATTGTGACGGTCATGAAGCCTCCCTTGGCTTTTGTGGAGAGACGCCGGGGCGGCGGGGCGATCCGGCTATTTCTAGCGCTATCCTAACTAATCGGCGGCAAAAGGGAAACCGCATCTGAACGCTGCCCAGGGCAGGGGTTATCCCTCTGGATTGGACGAGTGGAGCCGCGTCCTGGAGGCGCGCGGGGTTGCGTTAACAGGGCGAGCGGGAGGTGTCCCCCCCGGTTGTGTTACCGGGGGGTTCACACCCCCCGCTCGCCAGAGCACCACCGGGGGGTTCACACCCCCCGCTCGCCAGAGTTACGCAACCCCGCGCGTCCATCTAGCGGCATATCCTTTAGCCGCAATTGACCTCGTAGCGACTGCTTGCTAATATGCACCCGACCCTTCAAGGCCCCTTCGCCAAGTGGTAAGGCAGCGGATTGCAAATCCGCCATCCCCGGTTCGAATCCGGGAGGGGCCTCTTCATCTTCACTTCCCCCTTCCGTTCGCCGTCCCCCAAACAAGGAGGACCAGGGTGCCAAGGTGTGAAGCAGCCAATATGCTCACCTTGTTATCGCATTACCTATGGCCTCGCTCGGGGAGCGAAGATGCGGCTGCGTGTGGGCGTGATTGGACTGGGCCGGTGTTGGCGGCGTTATCGGCCATTGCTGGCACAACTGCGTGAGCATATTGAAGTGCGGGCCGTATGCGATCAAGTTCTGCGTCGCGCCGAGATGGAAGCCCAGCAATTCGAGTGTGCTGCGGCTGGAGGGCCTGCCGAACTGCTGGAACGTCCCGATGTCGAAGCGGTGCTGCTGCTTGATACGCAGTGGTACGGCCTGTGGCCGTTGGAACACGCTTGTCGTACCAACAAGCCCGTCCTCTGCACCGCCTCGCCGGCCAGCGACGCGGCACACGCCGACGCCTTGCGCGAGCAGATCCAGGCCAGTGGCCTGCCGGTCTTGATGGCCCTACCGCCGCTGTTGGCGCCGGCAACCCGGCAACTTCGCGAGTTATTGACGCATCGGTTAGGACAGGCTCGTTTGGTGCGTGCCGATTGGAGCGCGGCGCCGGCGCGTTCCAGCAGAGACCTGCTCGATCATGCCGCCGTACTGCCGTTGTTGGCTGCTTGTGCCTGGCTGCTCGAGGATGTGCCGCGCAGCGTCTGGACGTTGGATGGCGAGAGTGCCGCGTTTGTCACCTTGATGTTGCGTTTCGGCTGCGACCGCTTGGCGCAAGTAAACCTGTGGACGGCAGCACAAGGGCGTACCCCCCCGCGCTTCGAAGTGGTCGCTGATGCCGGCACAGCCGCAGCCGAATTGCCGCGCCAGCTGCGTTGGCGCGATGCCGATGGGCAACACGCTCAGCGCTTGCCGCCGCGTTCGGCAGAGCAGAGCAGCTTGGAGCGCTTTCTCTTGTCTCTGCGAGCGGGGCAGCCGTTGCAGCCAAGCTTTGAAGAAGTCTACCAAGCCTTGATCTGGCTTCGCGCCGCTCTCCGGAGTCGAAGCGAGGGAAAGTGCATTTCGTTGCGGTAGGAAAGGCCCTTACTGCGAAAGCAAATCTTCGGCGATTTCTTCCCAGTTGACTTCGGAAACAGCTTCCGAAAGCAGGTCTCCATACGGTTTTTTGGCGATCATAGGGATTTTGTTCTTGACTTCGGCCTTCAATTGCCGCGCAAGCTCTCGGATAGCCACACGCTGTAGTTTTTCGACCTTGGCATCGCCTTGGAGAGACCAACGCGCCAGATCGCGTTGGCGCTGGGCTTGCTCGCGCCAATAGCGACTCGCTTCTGCGTCGGTATGAAGCCAATCGCTGACCAACTTGGTGCAGACACTGTTAGGCTCTCGGTTCAGATAAGGATTACGGCCGCGTCCCAGGGCCACGTTTTCCTCCAACGGTACGTTGCCCGTATCGGTCTGTTCCATCATTGCCCCTGTACGCTTGGGCTGTTTGGTGAAGCCGATGCGCGACGAAGCATTGAATGGATCATTAAAGTAGAACGAAACGGCCCGGCGAATGCTCTGGTCTTGTCCACAGATCCACATCACCAGGAAGAAGGCCATCATGGCGGTCACGAAGTCCGCATAGGCCACCTTCCACGCTCCACCGCCTTTTGCCGCCACAACGGACTCCTAACCCTTTGGAATACTCGGCACGGGTAGGTGGGACAATGTTCTCCCTCCCCTTTGGGGGGATGCTTCCGGCTGTTCTCCCTCCCTTTTGTGCGGATCGTTTCGTTTTGTTCCCTCCTCCCCAAGAGGAGGGAACAAAAGTGTCTCCCCTACTCGTGCGGAATCGAGACGCCTCGCCCTTGGCCCGACGTTTCTCTGATGCGCCGCTAACCTCAATCGGCTTGCATGATCTCGCTGAGTTTGCCTAGCGCTTCGCTCTCAATTTGGCGGACGCGCTCCCGAGTCAGGCCCAGACGTTCGCCGATTTCCTTGAGCGTTTTCGGCTCTTCATCGTCGAGTCCGAAGCGCATGCGCAGCACCGTCGCTTCGCGCTTATCCATCTTGTCGAGCAAGTCGAGAACGTGATGCAGATCATCCGCTTCGACCATTTCGGTATCAGGCGTCTTAGTGTGGTCGTCCATCAGCATCTCGTCGAGCGACCAGCCTGATTCGGGCTGGTCCGTCTGCGGCGCCGAATTGTAGACGCGGATGGCCTTTTTGATGATGTTGAGTTTTTTCTTGGGCAAATTGAGGCTGCGGGCGATCTCTTCCTGGCTCGGCGGCCGACCCAGTTCTTCTTGCAATTTGGCGCTGGCGCGGCGCCATTTGGCCAGCAGCTCGACCATGTAGGCGGGGATGCGGATAGTCTTGGCCGTGTTCACCAGGGCACGCTTGATCGATTGCTTGATCCAGTAGCTGGCGTAGGTGCTGAAGCGTGTGTTCATCGACGGATCAAAGCCCTCGACAGCGCGGAGCAGGCCCAGATTGCCTTCTTCGATAAGGTCTTGCAATCCTAGCCCCTTGCCGGTGTAGCTGCGCGCGATGTTGACCACCAGGCGCAGATTGGCGCGGACCATGCGGTCGCGAGCTTCGCTGTCGCCTTCTTCAATGCGGTAGGCCAACTCCTTCTCTTCGTCGGCGTTGAGCAAGGGAGTTTCGTTGATTTCACGGAGATACGTTTCCAGGGGCGATTGGACTGAATCATTCCGTGGACGGCGCGGTCGTGTCATGGGGAGTTTTCCAGGGCAGTGAGGATGACCCAATTTAACCAAAGCAACTTTAGGTCAAACTTTGACCAAAGCAAAAAAGGCCGCGTTTTCTTCTTCCCCCCCATCCGCCACAACGCGGAGCGCGGGAGGAATTTTTGGACAACGGCCTCGTTTTACGTTGGGAGCAATAAGTCCCTTGCTCCCTCGCCCAAGTTATCGTCCTTGATGGCTCGGCAGCTGGATGAGTCGGTAAGCGTGGCAGGCCATCTCCTACGGCAAACTCCCCTATCTTGCGTTTAGATGGTAAAATCGGCACAAAAGAGATGACAGGAAAAGAGAAACGAGCCGGAAGGGTAAGCGATGGCCCTTGCGTCGCTTAGGCTTCCGGCTCGTTATAGGGCGCTCGTTATTGCTTTTTCTCTTCAGCAGGCATTTCGCCGGGCATGCTGAACAGCTGGCCGCCGCTGGCGCCGGTGCCGCCGCGCAGCTCGCGTTTGGCCCCGCCCTTGGCCTCTGCTGCTGCTTCGGCCTCTTCGGCAGCGTCTGCTGCAGCGCTCTGCTCTGCCGTCCAGTTCAGGCGCTTACGGCTCAAGCCGATTTTGCGCTCGGCCACGTCCACGCGCAGGATCTTGACCTCGATCTCGTCGCCGACCTTGACCACGTCTTCGGGGCTCTCAATCTTTTCTTCGGCCAATTCCGAAATGTGCAAGAGGCCCTCCAGACCCGGTTCCAATTCGACGAACACGCCAAAGTTCGTCAGCTTGGTTACCTTGCCCTTCTTGATTTCACCGGGCTTGTAACGGCCGGGGATGTCGCCTTCCCACGGGTCAAGGTTCATCTGCTTAAGCCCCAGGGCGATGCGCTTGCGCTCCTGATCGACGTTGAGCACCACGCACGTTACCTTGTCGCCCTTGCTGACGACTTCGCTCGGATGGGCCACCTTACGCACCCAACTCATATCGCTAACGTGCAAGAGACCATCGATGCCTTCTTCGATTTCAATGAACGCGCCATAATTGGTGAGATTGCGGACCACGCCGCTGACGACAGTGCCCGGGGGATAGCGCTCGGCCACCTGGTCCCACGGGTTGGGCTGCACTTGCTTCATCCCTAGGGAAATTTCCTGCTTCTCTTTGTTGATGTTGAGGACTTGCACCTCGATCTGATCGCCGATGGAGACCAGTTCACTGGGATGATTGATGCGCTTGGTCCAGCTCATCTCGCTAATGTGGACCAGCCCTTCGATACCCGGCTCCAACTTAACGAAAGCGCCGTAGCTCATGACATTGACGACTTCGCCGATATGACGGCTGCCGACGGGGTATCTCTCCGCGACGTTGGCCCAGGGACTGGGTGTTTTGTGTTTGAGACTGAGAGCGATTTTCTCTTTTTCTTTGTCTACCTGCAAGATGTAGACTTCCAGCTGCTGATCGATGTGAACAACCTCGTGCGGATTGTTGACGCGGCCCCAGCTCATGTCTGTGATGTGCAACAAGCCGTCGATGCCGCCCAGATCGACGAAGGCGCCGAACTCGGCAATGTTCTTGACCACACCTTTGCGAATTTGGCCGACCTCGATTTCGCTCAGCAGCTTCTTCTTCATCTCCTCCCGCTGATCTTCGAGCAGCTTGCGTCGGCTGACAACGATGTTGCGCCGCGCCTCGTCGATCTTGAGGATCTTGCACTCGATGGTTTTGTTGATGTAATCGGCGATGTCCGGCGGCCGACGAATGTCCACCTGCGAGGCCGGCAAGAACACATTGACGCCGATATTGACCAGCAAACCGCCCTTGATCTTGCGCGTCACCAGGCCGGTGACGACATCGCCTTCTTTGTGCTTGGCGATTACGTCTTCCCATTCTTTCTGGCGGCGGGCCTTGCGGTAGCTGAGGACGATGGCGCCGCCTTCATCCTCGACGGCATCGAGCAGGACGTCGATCTCCGAGCCGATCTGCGGCGGATGGATCTTGTCGTCCCCTTCGTCGTACCACTCCTGCAACGGGATGATCCCCTCGCTCTTGTAACCGACATCTACAACCACGTCGTCGCCGACGATATTGACGACGCGGCCCTTGATGATTTTGTTGACCTCGAATTCCTGTTCTTCGGGCGGCAGCCATTGTTCGACGTTGGTCCCTACTTCCGGCCGGGTGAAGGCGTTGTGCAGCTCCTGCTGCATTTCTTCCTCGGGCAAGTCGAACTGGCGAAGCAAATTCCGATTGACCATGTGTTGAAAAGATCATTGGTTCCCTGTTTCCGGCCGATCACCCTGACCGGCCCCCGAGGAAACGGGTAATCTGCCATTATAGAGAATATGCTAACAAGAGAGAAGAAGAGAAAGGCTACTAGGTTACTGGGCCGTTCGCTGTTTCAATAGTGGGTAAGCGCATTGGCCATAAGCCCCAAAACGATGGCCGAGGGACTTGGCCTGGTTTGAAACAGCGGACGGCCCTGAGGCGATACCTCTTGACAGTACGCGCGCTTTCATGCATCACCTCCGCTTGTTAGGTGGTGAGGTAGTTCTGATGGACTTGCCCAACCACAGAGGAAGGAGAAAACCATGAAGCGAACGGCAGTTCTTTCGGCAGTGGGGTTGTTCCTCTGCGTAACTTGTGTCTGGGCCGTCGAACTAGTCGGTGTTCACGGCAGCAACACGCAATATACCTCGACGATGGACATAACCATCGGCGACAAGGCTTATCACTTGGTCCTGACGGGAACGGCCCTACGGCAGAAGTTTTTTTTCAACGTCTACACCATCGGCAGCTACGTTCTCGAAGGTGCCGCTGTACATACTGCTGAAGAATTGGCTGCGCTCGACCAACCCAAGCAACTCCATTTGGTCATGGAGCGCGACGTGGCCGGTGGCGACATTGCCGAGGCGTTTCTGATCGCCATTCGCCAGAATTATCCTACACCTTATTTTAATGAAGAAGTGAATCGCCTTGTCCAGATGATGCGCGAAATCGATTTCAAAAAGGGCGACCACATTTATTTGACGCATCAACCCCGCATCGGCTTACGCTGCCAAGTGATCGGCAAAGGCGATATTACCATCGAAAACCCGGATTTCTCCCGGGCCATCTGGGACATTTATCTCGGCAAAAACAACATCGGGGAAGGGATCAAGAAAAGCTTGGTCTCGCGCTTGAGATAACGGGACAGGCCGGCGCCCATGTTTTTATCTCCTCCCACGGCCACATCGGCCGTGGGATATTTCGATAGGGATAGTTCCAGAAGTCCGACGGGGCGCACCCCGGCGCGCGCACTACGAGGATCTTGCGCGCATGCGCGGCATAAGCAGCCCGAAAGCCACACGGGCTTTTCGCCACCAGCACACTGGCCCCATACGGATCAAGCCCCGCTGCCTGAAACAGCTGGGGAGAAAAGTGTGGCCCGGATCGGCTGGTGACGACAAGATAGACCGAACCACAACGGAGAACCGCGGACGGCCCCATGTCAATGGGCATGTTGCGAGCGAGGTGGCCAGACATCAGGAATCGCGCTGCGAACAAATTCTCAACCCGCGCCGTGAGGCGCAACGGCTGCGCGAAATGCCGATCGCGCTTGCCGCCCACCTCCGTTGTTATTTCTGCCCCTCTCCCTTGTTGCCGAGCTATCTCCACTGCATCTACATCCACTAGCGTGACCAGTGCCGGGCGAGGCCAGTCATACTTCAGTAATTCGCGCAAGACGGCAGTGCTATCGCCGGTTGCTCCCGAAGTCGTAGAATCGGCACTGTCGCTGAGCACCACCAACCCTTCCTGGTTCTCGTAAGCAGTACGGACGCCGTCTGCCACAGACACCAATTCCGGTAGATACTCATACCGTCGCCGCCATACTTCGGCGGCGATTTCCCGGCACACTCTCGCCGCAAGCTCCGGATCTGTCGCAGTGACGACGACGGCTGATCCCAATTCCGGAACATCAAGCCACGGTTGGACCGTAGCCAGCCCCACACTGAGTATGTTCGGTTGGGCTTCCAGTGCTTGCAATCGTTCGCGCAGCGCATAACTGACGCTCGCCGGGTCTTGGGTATTGGCGCGCTCCGCTGGTACTACCAAGGGCATCTTCTGAAATGCCGTGACGGGCCGTATCCCCTCAACAAGAATGCGCCGCAGCACGGCCGCGCCCCGCTGCCCCGTCTCGAACACATCGATGTGCGGCGCCGTATGATAAAGCACCAAGGCATCGGCAGCACGCACCATGCCTTCGGTGATATTGGCGTGCAAATCGAGGGTCGCTACCAGCGGCACCGAAGGGCCGAGGAGCGCCCGGAAAGCATGCAGCACTTCGCCCTCTACATCAGGCGTTTGGTCTGCCACAAGTGCTCCATGCAAGGCCAGCAATACGGCGTCAACCGGCAGAGCACGACGCAAGGCGTCTGTCATTTCCTGGCGGACCCAGGCGAACGTGTCGGACGTGGCCGCACCCCCCGGCCAAGCTGCCAGCCGCACCAGCCCGACAATCTCCGGCTGCTCCGGCCAGCAGCGTAACGAGTGGATGAACCCGCCCAACTCGTTGGTGTCTGCCATTTGCTCGACCAACGCAGCACCCCGGACTATGCCGAAATGCTCGAAGTCGGCACGCGTGGTGGGGACGGGATTGAAGGTGTTGCTTTCTTGCCAAAGCTGGCCCACAGCGATGCGCATTGCCGCCCTCCCCAGTCGCCGATCAAACCTTCGCAGAGCTTTTTTATCTTAGATACTCTTGCCTGCCAGTGTCTTTTGCTACGCCAGGCCCCGTAATCGAACAAGGCCGTTGCACCAGGGGTTACGACAGGAGGACTACCATGCCCCGACCGCTTGGTTTGGCAGGGTATCGGAGGCCGACGGCGCGCGCAGAGACATGCTTTCAGCCCGTCGCAGCGCAGCGAAGCGGGCCGAGAGCGCCTCTGGTAGGGGGTTGTTCGAACTCCCCCCGCATCGAGTACAAGACCAGGGGCCAGCCAACCCAAGATCTCCTCTCGCCATGCTGCTTTATCCCACCACTTCAAACTGGCACTCAATCTCCACGGGGATGTTGTTTGGCAGCGATCCCATACCGACGGCACTGCGGGCGCCAACGCCGGCATCGTCGCCGAACACCTCAGCCATGAGCTCCGAAAAACCGTTGATGACCTGCGGCTGATCCTTGTAGTCGGCTGTGCAGTTGACCATGCCCAGGGTCTTGACCAGGCGTTTCACCTTATCGAGAGAGCCGAGCGTAGCCCGGACGGTACTAAGGATGTTCAGACCGACGGCGCGGGCGCACTCTTTGCCCTGCTCGGTGGACAACTCGGAGCCGACTCGGCCTTGCAACGGCGTTTTATCGCTAATTTTTGCTGGGCCGTGGCCGGAGACGTACAGCATATTGCCGACGAGAACAGCCGTCTTGTACTTGGCCATCGGTTTCGGAGGGGGCGGCAGCGTCAGGTGCAATTCCCGGAGGCGGGTTTCCGGCTTCGACATGACTTGCTCCTTGCAGAAGGACGAACCACACAGTCACAGAAAACACAGAGAAGAAAATACAGAGAAACCAGGAACGAGGGTAGAGACGGAAGCCCCAAAAGGCGCTTGTATTTTTTATCTCCATCTCTTCTCTGTCTTCTCCGTGACGGCAGGGTTAGATTGGACACGGGGAGATTGGACATTTTTCCCCTTTCCCCCCCACCCCAACCCTCCCCCACAAAGGGGGAGGGGGAGGGAGAAACCATTCCCCCTACCC
>Ga0078972_1007385_pt1 | contig 24495 bp, 23 predicted proteins | sample YelNatPaOPGAMG01_FD_67568 | JGI IMG/M metagenome (GOLD analysis project Ga0078972, IMG submission 67568) | Hot spring thermophilic microbial communities from Obsidian Pool, Yellowstone National Park, USA - OP-RAMG-01 (SPADES assembly) (version 2) | ecosystem: Environmental > Aquatic > Thermal...
CAATGGATCGGAACACGGATTGTTCCGCCTGACTTCCGATGGGAATGCCTATGATTTGGGGTCCGGAAACCTCTACTCTGACAAACAGATCACCCGGCTTTTCACCCTGAACAATACCCTCTTCGCTTCGGTAGGCACCATCCTGGACGATACCTTCGCACTAATGTTCTGGAATGGATCCAACCTCGTGCCCACGGGGGTCGCGGGTTACAAGATCGTAGCCGGCGCCTGGGATGGGGTGAACTACTGGTTTGCCTCTCCTTCCGACCTGTTCCGGTTCAATGCTGCGCCTTCTTTGAATGGATGGACACCTACCCCGTACTATAGTTACGAGGATTACACGGAATCTGGAGCCTCCCCGGCCGAGCAGTTAAAAAATAAAACCTACTTCACCGACCTCTTTGTGGATGATACGGATCCTTCTGTGTCCTCCCCCCCCTACCCCCTATACCTCTGTAGTTCCGACGGGTACGTTTTCAAGACCAAGGACGGGGGAGTAAGCTGGAAATCATCGGTAGATCACAACCGATCCTTCCAATCCATCTCCAAGGTAGGAAACATCATCGTGTTAGGGGCGGGGGGAAGTGTGGTTCGGGAACTCCCCAAGGCAGCCGCAGAGGAGGACGATCTAGACACCCTTCAAACCCCAGGGGGTAATTTTTTACGGCTCCCCGATCTGTACGGATCCAACGTGATCCGGGTGTTCGGCTTTGGAAACATCCTGTATGCGGGTACCACGGCCAACGGCCTCTGGAGAGGCGACTATTCCACAGATCCCTCTAGCCCCGTGTGGTCCCAGGAGTAAGGGGTCAAACCAGACGGTTTCTCGAGAAGCGGGCAGCCGGTTACAGAGAGGCGCAGAGGAACCGAGTACGAAGCGGAACCACAGGTTAATCGCCTGAACAAAATCAAGTAGCCAACTGCGAAGCGGGTTCACAGGATGGAGTGGCCGCAACCTGATGGGGTCTAATTCCGGTTTCTTTCGAATTTTACCTGCTCGGTACTGGAGGCCTCTAGATCCTTCAGGGAGTTGAGGAGGATTCTCCGACCCCCCTGCCGGAGTTCCCGGTAGGCCCCCTTCACCTGGAACTTGTTATCCGTTACCACCGCTCGAATCTCTTCCCGGGGCAGGAGAAATAGAATTCCCTTGGGATCGGAGGCTATGAGTTCGTTCCCTTTGAGGAATAGGTCGGACTTTCCCTTCAACACGAACCCACTGAATCCTCGTCTAGAAGTCCCGAAGTCGAAGGTATTCTTTTCCGCTTCCATTCGGCTATTGAGGAGCTGGAAGGCGGTGATCTCGGCGCTAGTACCCTTGCGAACCACATTGCCGATGAACCGAAGGGAAGAATCTTCGAAGGTTCCGTAGTAGAGGTAGTCCTCGGTGGAAGAGCCTTCCAGTAAACTCTCCCGAAGGACGAGTTCCGACCTGCGTACCTGCAGGGCCTGGGCACCGTACCGCCCTCCAATCCGGAAAGTAGACCCCGTGATCTCTCCTTTGGATTCGAACAGTCCTATTCCGATGGAGATGTAGGCAGCGGCAGTATGTTTGATTTCCGAACGTTCCATCGTCAGGGTGCCTCCCTGCATGCGGATCCCGTAGGCCGCAAGAGTGCCACCTCCGGTGTGAACCGTAGAAAACTGAATCTTGAGCTCCGAATCCTTCGTATCGATTCCCATACTAGTCTCCCCTTCCCCAGGAGAAAGGGTGACGGATTCCAGCAGGACCGAAGAGTTCAGGAACTGTAACAGGGGTGCACCCCGTTCGGACTGTTGATAAGAAAAACTGCTTTCTTTCGATCGGAAGGTTCCACCCGACACGCTCAAAAGAGCTTCGGTTTCCATCCTGTTACTCTGGAAGGAGGAACGATGAAGGGTCACACTCCCATTCCGCTGATCCAACACCCGATCCTTCCCTGTCACCGTGACAGAACCCGAAGAAAACTCCAAGGTGCCGTTTTGAACCGAAAAAACCGCCTTCCCCTTACCGTCTCCCCCTTCGATCGTGCAGCGGTCAGCCTTTAGGGCAGCACCTTCTAGGGAAAAGTAAGCGCTTAACAGAATCTTACTCGTGCCTCCTTCAGGTTTCCACCCATTTCGATCGAATCCGCCGAAAAGCGATAGATCCCTCTTCACGAGGATAGGCTTCGTGATTCGATACGTCCCTGTAGCGATGCGGATCCGGGTACGAGTTCCCTTCGAGGCCATCTCCAATGCGGTTTCCAGATTCGTGAAGGGAGAAACCCGGGTACCTTTTCCCTCTAGGCCCTTTCCCTCGATCACATAGAGATACTGTTTGTCGACCATGAAGGACCAGCGCTGGATTTGCCGGGAGACGTTTCCCACCGAATCCCGAGTGAAGGAGGAAACCCAGAACACCCTACTGGCTCCTTCCGATACAGAGGTAGCGATGGGTTTCTCGAAAGGCTTGAACTGGTTTTCCTTGGGCAGAGGGGGAGGATCTTTCCCTTCCTCAACATCCTGAAGGAGATAGAAAACCGTTCCCTCCGTTGCCTGTATAGTGAGGGAAACGTCCTGCCCATAGGAAGCTCCCCCATCGACTCCCACGAGTTGCGGGGGGGGAGGCGGGGTACGATCGATCTTCACCGTAAACTCCTGGGCAGGGGAAATGGGAAGGTTGTTCTTAGAATAATTCTGAACTTGTATACGATACAGTACAGTTTCTTCCGGAAGGGCATCGAGAGTCAGGGGACGTTCCATTCGGGGAGAAAGGGCATCTACCTTTCGGGGGGGGAGGTTCCCTGTGGAAATCTCATACCGTAGGATTGCACCATTCTCCAGGTTCCGGAGCTGGATCCCTCGCTCGTATTCCCCCTTCTCTCCCCCGGAAACGCGGACAGGAACAGCGGGAGGAGGTGAAACCAGTTTCACTTTCACAGGATCTCCGCTCCTCCCTTCTTGGCCTTTCCCCTGTATCAGTACTTCCCTTTCCTTGGAAGAGTCCACTATCCAGGGATTTTTCACCTCCTTGAGAGAGAATCCTTCCTGGGGATCCAGACCGACTAAAGATACAGAAGAGTTTTCCTCCCAGCTAAGAACAGAGTAATTCCCTAGGGAAAGGGTATAGACCGAAGGAATCCGGCTGGGAAGAGGGGGTAACGACGGAATATCCGTCACATAAACCACCTCGCTCCAGTTTCCCCCCTCATCCCGTGTCCGGGCCGCTAGGGCAATGTAAGATCCATTTGTTCCACTGCGGGGCAATTCCCTCACATAGGAGGGGGAGTTTTCTGTGGGAACCGGAGGCAAGGATCCATCGGTAGTGAGTTCATAGTAGATCCTCCCTTCTGGGGCTTTCAGGGCAATTCCGTTTTTCACCTCTACCGTAGGGGCGAGAGGTGGTTTTTTATCAATCACCAGTTTGATCGGTTGGGGGACTTCCACCGTATTACCAGCGTCATCGGTCACACGATAGCTCAGGAAAAAGATCGACTCCCTCCCCTCCTCCACATCCAGGAGAAAAGGTTCTGTATAGGGCGTCCAGGGCAGGTCTTTGTCTTCCTTCTGGGAAAAGACCCTGAAAAACACTCTGTCGGAGGGATCGCTACTACCGAATCGTATCCAGGCGCCGCGGTTTCTCACGGGGGGATCGATCCCTAAAATCTTCGGAAGTTTTGGGGGATCCCGATCGATGATGAACTGATAGGTCTGTATCTGTCCTTTCTCGAGGGATCCTCGGTACCTCGCCCATACCTTCACCGTGTAGAGGATCCTTTTCCCCGGCTGCCCAAAGAACCGAAGGGTCGATGCTCCCCGGGGGGAAGAGGAGGTGGGATCGGGAGGTTCCGAACCATCTTCGGTAAAGGTGTAGAAAACTTCCAGATCCCCTTTCGGATCCGGAAAGGAAAGGAGGAATTCCTTGTTGGTGATGGGGATGGAAGGCTTCTCTTGCCCTACAGGTGGAAGGGACAACGGCACCCTCCTGTCGAAAGAAACGGTGTAGGGTGCGGAATACTCGCTTCTATTCCCCGCTTCATCCTCCGCGTAGGCAAGGATTCGATACTGGACCATTCGTCCTTCCGGAGCAGGAAGCTCGATAGGCTTCGTGTACGGATGGAAGGATTCGGATTCGCTTCCGGACAATTCCCCCTCGAGGGAACCGGTGGTTTCGAATATGTTATAGAAAAGGGATCCTTCTCCCGTGAGGGTCAGGAATCTATCCTTCACAGCAATCTGGGGAACCGGCGGTGGAACCCTGTCGAAGGATAGGGTAAGCACTCGGGGGTATTCGGTAATGTTTCCTGCCCTGTCCCGGTATGCTAGGCGAAGTTTCGCCACTCCTTTGTACCCGTAGGGAACTCGAATCGATTGTTTTGGATTCAAAACGGGAGAGGTAAGGGAAGGAGCCTGCGGCTCTTTACCACCCCACGCAATTTCGTAGATACCTTCCCCATCGGGTAGAGAGGGGAGTTCGAGAGTGGCATACCCCGAAGGTTTTTCGAAGTGTAGCTTGGGAGTAGGTTCCGGGGGCGGAACCGTGTCGTACTCGAGAAATTTTTCCGCTACAGGTCCCCACTTTTGCCCTAGCCTCGCCCGGGCCCGTAGGGTAAGGAACCCCTCCCCCTGGGGCGGAAAGGAGACTTCGAAGGGACCTTCATACAGAAAGGACTCGGTGGTGGGAAGACTCCCATCGAGAGTGTAGTACACGCTGCTTCCAGGCCTTCCCTTTAAAGTTACCAGCGCCTTCCCTCGAAATACCCGCTTTTCATCCAAGAGGATCGCCACATCTCCCGGTACCTCCCCCTTCAACTCTACCAGGTATCGATACTCTCCCTCCCTTGCGGCGGAGGTCGGTTTCAAGCGGATCACCACCACCCGGTTGTGTCCCACCGTTGGATAGAGGGAAAGTCGGTCTGCCGATTCCGGATCGTACCACTCCACGGGACGATCCTCCAGATTGTACCGGTACTTCCCCTTTCCGAGAGGAAGCGTCGCTTCATCCTCCAGGGAGTATACACCGGAAGGGGGAAGATCCTGTACCTGGTTCTCCTGCCGGAATCTTATAACCTTTGTTTCGATGGTAGGGCTGAAGAGCCGTTTGGCGGTAATCTCTACTTTCACCAAGCCTGTAGGTTCTATCAGGACGGGATGCAGATAAGCCTTGAATGCCGGAGCGTCGTTGATGCGATATCGGATCCACTCGTAGCCTCTCTGTTCGATCCATAGCACCTGAGGGTTCAGGAAGGATCCTTCTACAGGGCTAAGGATTTTCCAGAAGGCGTCTAGAGGTGGGGTTTCCGGATTTAGGGTGAGGGTGCGGCTTTCCACCCGGCTAGTGTTTCCAACCTTGTCCTTCGCATAGTACAGGAGGGTAACCTGCGTGGGTATGGGGCCGCTTTCCAGTGTGAGGGGCCCCCCATTCCAACGATCGAACCGAGGCTTCTCTCCCCTATACACGGCAAAGAATACATCCGATTCCGGTTCCTTCTTAAAGGTGACCGTGCACCTGCCCCCGTACTCTCCCGATTCCACCGAAGGTACAGGAACAGAAGGGGGGCGCTTGTCGATCCTGTAGGTAACTTTACCTTCTTTGAGGAGGAAGTTCCCCGCGTAGAGGCGATACTCCAGTTCATACAAGCGTTCCTCCCCCTCCAATGCGGAAAGGACTAGGGGAACCCGATAGGGGATAAAGGCAGGATCCAATGAGTCGGTGAATCGGTAAAAGAGCCTGTAGGTCGGAGAGGGATACACCACATTGAGTGTGACATCACCGGCATACTCTCCCGGCGGAAGGGAAACCTCCACATCAACGGGTGCTTGAGTATACCCGGACGCCGAGGCATACAATCCGATAAGGATCCATCCCACTAGGGTCGATAGGCGCATAGGTTCCCCCTTGTACGGTCAAGAAAGATCCATCTCCTTAAAGACTTCCTCCAGTTGAGGATCTTCACTGGTATAGTAGGTTTTGATCTCTTCCTCCGTCAGGCCAAAAAGCTCATGACTCAGGTAGTGGATCCAGAGATCCTCCTCCGGAGAATTGACGATTAGTTTTCGGCAGTAGAAATCCGGTTGTACGGGATGGGTTTTCTGTAAAAAGGTGCGGATTTTGTAATCGTGAACGGCTACTTTGATGTCCTGTCGGGGTATTCCCTTGTCCATGATGATCTGCACCAGATGATTGATGGTGTTGCCGGAATCGAAAATGTCGTCCACCAACAGCACCTTATCCCCATGACGGAGATAATTTGGGTTGTAGGTCCATCCGTCCACCATCACTTTCTCCTGGGCATTGATCCCTACGTAGGACCTGGCCACTACCGCCGCATAGAATACGGGCCTCTGGTTTCTTCGTACTACCTTGAAGTACTCGCTGATCACGTTCCCCACGTAGGCGCCTCCCCGCAGACTCACATAGATCACGTCGGGGACAAATCCGGAGTGATGGATCTTTGCGGCTAACTTCAGCGCATTGTTTCGCACTACATTGAAGGGCAGGAATTCTTTTCTCATGGACATTCCTCAGCGGTAGATCCCAATACTCATGCGTACCCCATCCCGCTCGTACACGAAGTCGATCTTGTCCTTCGATTTGTCGTTCAGCTGGGCATAGAATTGGCGTAGATTGGTGATTTTCGTACCGTTCATCTCGAGGATGATGTCCCCGCTTTTCAGCCCGGCCAACGCACCCGGGGTACGCACTTCCACGGATTGAACCAATACCCCCTCCTTTGTTTTGATGTCCAGCTCTTTCCGAATTTGTTCCGTCAACGGCACCACGGTGAACCCGGGCCACAGGTTCCTGCTCTGTTCGGAGATGGTTTGCTGGGTACCCCGAGCCGTGATCACCACCGAGAGGGACATCGTCTTTCCCTGTCGAATCAGGGTGAACTCCGCTCGTTTCCCTACGGGAAGGTCTCCTACTTTCAGCACCAGTTCATCGGAAGATTTGATGGGAGTTCCATTCATGCTGATGATGAAATCTCCCGGGAGAATTCCCCCCGTGTCCGCAGGAGATCCTTTGAATACATGGTACACGAAGGCCCCCTGGGTGGAAGGAAGACCCATATCGGCGGCCCCCTCCTTACTAATCCCGGCGATACTCACTCCCAACCAGCCGTACTGGACAGTGCCTTTCTGGATGATCTCATCCACCGCCTTTTTCAGGTTGTTGATGGGGATGGCAAACCCTAACCCTATGCTTCCACCGGTGGGCGAAGTGATCCACGTGTTCACTCCCACCACTTCTCCTGCCAGATTCACCAGGGCCCCCCCAGAGTTGCCCTGGTTGATAGCCGCATCGGTCTGTATGAAATCGCTGATATTCCCCTCCGGTCCCCCCTTCCGTCCCAAGGCACTGACGATCCCCGCGGTCACGGTGGACTCCAACCCGAAGGGATTCCCCACGGCCAACACCCAGTCCCCTACCTGCAAGGTCGAGGAATCCCCCAATACCGCCAGGGGAATATCCGGTTCTCCCTCGAAGGAGATGACGGCAATATCCTTTCGCTCATCCCTTCCTACTAAGGAAGCCTTGTATTCCCGCTGATCATGGAGACGAACGTTGATCTCCTCTGCATTTCCGATCACATGATTGTTTGTCAGTACGTAGTACTTCCCTTTCTCTTTCCCCACGATGATCCCTGAACCCAATCCCCTGTTCCTGAACTCCCGAGGAGATTTCTCGTTGCCCTCGGGGTCACCGAAAAAGTAGTAGAACCAGGGGAGATTTTTCGTATCAGGGGCAGCCTGCTTCTGAACTTCCACCACGTTGATCATCACCACCACGGGAAGTACCTTGGCAGCCACCGTTCGAAATGAGCTCTGTAAGCTCTGGAGGGTCTTCATCGCCTCGGTATTGGCATCCTGGGCATAGACTTTCGTCACGGGAGCAGGCTTGGAAGAGCAGGAAAAGGAAAGGAGGGCCAAGGAAAATCCGATAAGGATACCCAAAGACACCAGGTTGAATACGAAAACTTTTTTCGATTCGAATAGATTGAAGAACTTCATTGGATACTTTCCTCCTCCAGATTCTTCTAGTAACTATACACAGGATCGAAGGCTTGTAAAGCTATTCCCAAAAGGTGAGTACCTCGGTTCGATCCTCCAGAATGGCAACGGTATGTTCGAAATGGGCCGACAACGAACCATCCGCAGTCCGGACTGTCCAATTGTCCTCCTCGACAAATACATCATCTGAACCTGCATTGATCATGGGTTCGATGGCCAGGACCATCCCCGGAATCAATCGCGGATTAGGACCCCGGCTTACGTAATTTGGCACCTGAGGTTCCTCATGAGGCTGGAAACCGACCCCATGGCCGCAGAACTCCCGCACTACCCCATACCCATGATTCTTGGCATGTTGATACACAGCTCTACTGATGTCATGTACCCGATTTCCTGCAACCGCTTTCTCGATGGCCAGGTCCAAGCATTCTCTGGTAACCCGGAGCAATTGGTCGGCCTGTGGATCGATAGGGCCGACGGGAATGGTAAAGGCCGCATCGCTGTAGAATCCCCGGAACTCCACTCCACAATCGAGGCTGACGATATCTCCCTTTTTCAGTTTTCGTTTGTTGGGTATTCCGTGAATCACCACATCGTTTACCGAGGTACAGATGGCCGCAGGATACCCCTGGTACCCCAAAAAAGCGGGAGTGGCACCCAACCGTTTACACTCCCCCCGAACGAACAGATCGATCTCCTTGGTGGTGATCCCTTCCTGAACCATCGGTCGCAAGGTACGAAGCAATTCGGAAAGGAGGGTGCAGGAATCCTTGATTCTCTTGATTTCTTCGAGGGTTTTCAACCGAATCATGAAGGCGGCAATTCCTTCTTCTCCAAACTTTTTCGGATTCCATCCAGGACTCCGTTCACGAACCGGTAGGAATCCTCTGTTCCAAACTCCTTGGAAAGATCTACCGCCTCATCGATTACCACCGTAGGAGGAATGTCCTTCTGGTAAAGAAGGCAGAAGACGCTCATCCTGAGGATGGAAAGGTCTACCTTGGCGACTCGTTTCAATTCCCAGTTCTCCAGATGTTCTTGAATCAGGGAATCGATTTCGGGAAGGTGTTGGACGGTCCCTGTCACCAGAAGGGCGGCAAACTGCTTTGCCAGCGCTTCCGATTCCACCCCTTCAGAATCCTCTTCCTCCCAGGGAAACTGGAGTAATGATTCCAGGGACACGCTGCCCTGCATCTCGTACGCGTATAGAGCCTGGATAGCCAAGATACGTCCCTTCCTTCTAGGACCCATGGTTACCAATTAAGATTTTGCTCGTAGATGGTTATTTCGGCCTGCTTGCGGAGTTCCTCCACAAGTTCCGTTAGAGCTTTCTGAAAAGTGATTTGCTGGTTTTGAACTCGAACGAGATCCTTTATACGCTGCCGGACCGTGACAGTGCTCCCCGGAAAGATGGGATCGTCCAACCCCAACAGCTTGGGATCCCGCCGTTCGGTAACCTGTACAATATGGTACCCAATGTTGGAATGGATGATTCCGGAGGTCTGATTCAACTGGAGAGAGAATACCGCATCGAAGAATCCTTTACCCAGAATGGTTTCCCTCTGCGTGTCGTTTCGGGCAAGGTAGCCAAAATCCCCTCCCCGATACTTGGAACCTGTATCATCCGAATACTTCAACGCCACATCCTTGAACGCGTTGGAACGCAGCTCTTTCAATGCCTCTTCGGCTCGTTTCAATGCGGCGGCTTTCTCTGGCTCCGAAAGATTCCGGGTGTCGATGAAGATGTGGTTGAACCGAACCAGGAGAGGATTGGTGAAATCCGTGGCATGGGCATTGTAGATGTCCCGGATCTGTTCTTCCGTGGCTTCGGGAATCGCTGCAAAGAGGGATCTTTTTTTCTCCAAAATATACTTTTCCTGAATCATCCGTTGCCGCATGTTGGCAATGAACTCGTCCCAGCTCATGTTCAACTGGTTCTGCACCAGCAAGCGGAACTGGGCATCCGAAATGGGAGCCCCCATGGATCGCTTGTAAGATTCGATACTTTCGGCCACCTCCGCATCGGTAACCCTGAAATTGTCCCTGGCCGCTGCCTGATTGATCAGGATTTCCCCGATCTTCAGGTCTAGCACCTTCTTGCGCCCTTCCAACGATACCGGTTGCCTGGTTTGCTGTTCCAGAAGTTCTACATGCTTCATCAGCTGCTTTTGGGTGATGATTTCTAATTTAGTCAACTTGACACGAGCCACCGGTTGATCGATCACCTGAGCCCACGAGCCCAGAGTTCCTATCCACAAGATGCATAGTCCGCAAACGAATGTTTTCCTCATACTCTTATCCTTTTCAACGATTCATAGATCTTGGAAATCTTTTTCAGATAGTAGGTCTGTTCCTTGGGAGAAAAATTACACTCCATCAATCGATAGTAGTAAAGGAGCATCTCCTCTTTGGTGGAAACGAGGGGAAGTTTCGTTCCTGCCAGATCCCGAAGACGATGCACCACCTCTTCGAAGAAATGCTTGAAGTATGGCTTTTTCCTCTCCCACTCGACGATTTTCATCAACAGGTCGAATGCCTTTTGGTACTTCCCCCGGCGATCGTACTCCTCCGCCAAGAGAAACGCGCAATCCATGAAATCTTCCCGGTCCAGGTACAATTCCAGACTAAAGTCGGAAAAACGGAGCAACTGCTCGTAGAGTTCCAACGCATCCTCTTCGTGATCGTGGAGGAGATCGAAAAAAATAAGTTTCGATTGACTGGACCGATCCCAGGTTCGACTTCTAAGGAAGGTTCTATAATCGAAAGTATCCGTTTTCCCCTGGGTTCGAATATGTCGATCGTACTCTTTACGCTGGTTCGGGTCACTGAGGACTCGGTAGGCCGTGATGAGAAGGTTCAGCTGTTCGGTATCGTGCCCCTTTCCGTTTCCCCTGGCCAGATCAGGATGCAATTCCTTCGCTTTCTTTCGAAAAGAACGCTTGATATCTTCCAGGGAACAGGAAGGTTCCAATCCCAATACTTGATAATAATTATCCAAAATAGAACACACACTCCCTACAAATTTGTGTTTACTATAGAGGGAATACGGGATCCTGTCAATTTCACCCTTTTTCGCTCACCCTTTTTCTGTCGGGAGGTGGATGCCCAACTGTTCTGCCTGTGAAGGGGACGATAGAATCTCCGAATAGGTCAAGAACATACCTTCCCGTTCCATCGCCTTCATCAATTGGGCAAGGGCCCGGGAGGAGGCAAACAGATGCTTTCCGATGAAGGCACAGGAACGTTTTCCCCCGATGGTTCCCGCCTGAGAGAGGAAGGTACTTACAGAGGGAGGTATTTTTCTGCCGAAGAGGGAAGCGGGTTCGCATCCAATCACCACGTATTCGTAGAAGGAGAGCCGTTTCTCTTTTTCCAATTCTCCATCGATCACGTCCACTTGAAACCCCCGGGATTCGAGCCCCCGGGCAATTCCTTGAGCAAGCTTGCGATACGTTTCTCGATTTCTGGGTGCAAAATAGGCGATCACTACCCGCATGTTCCATTCCTTCTCTACAGAGATTTGAACAATCGATCGATATTCATCTCTTTTACCACCAGTACGGAACACTTCGCGTTGTACAATACCTCCCTATGGGCTTCGGAGATGATATCCCGTTCCCTTCGTTCCTTCTCCCATCCACCGAGAAGGATCAAATCGGCATTCCGCGCTTCCGCTTCCCGCAGGATTTCCGTGTAGATGGCTCCGCTCCGTAACGAGGTTTCTATCTTCACTCTCTTTTGCAACGCCAATTCCTGCACATAGTTGAGGTACCGCTTTCCATTGGCATAGAGATTTTCCTCATACTCCTTGCTTTCGTCCTCGATGAAAATCTTCGTCAACACCAGTTGCCTCAACGTGGCCGTATCCACCACATATACTGCTGTCATGGCGCACTGGTACTGCTTCGACAGAATAATCCCGTACTTCGCCGCATTGATGGATGCATCAGATCCGCTAACTGCCACAACGATATTCTGGATCAGGGGTTTCATGCCATTGCCTCCCGCTTCGATTTTAGCATTTTTTGAATAAAGAAGATTTCCCGCTCCCTCTCCTCCAGGACAGCCGTAATATAAGTGACCGTCTCCGATGTGTCGGGGATTACCATCTTTTCCAGTGCGTTCACGCGGCGCTGGGTTTTTTTCACTTCCTTCGCCAAACGCCAGACCATCGTACGGACACTGGCCAATTCGGCTATGATTTTGAGATATTCCAGGAAAATCGTCATTGTTTCATCCGTATACGTGTAGGTATCCATCAAGGAGTACTGCAGGCTCACAGCGGGAGGCTTCACCTCTACGGAAGGCAGAGTGAGACCCGCCACCTTCACGCTTCGTTCCTTTACCGTAAACTCGTATCGAATCCCCTGACTGATTTCCTGGATCGTTTCCCTTCCAACCGAGAGCAGGGTCTTCCGTAACGAGGCGTACGCCTTGGCACTGAAGGAGTACAGTTCCGATTCGAGGAGCTTCACCTGCTCCAGCATGCGCATCAACTCCATCACGAGGATGTCTCGCTTCTGTTGTAGAAGGTCGAATCCCTCTCGTGCAACTGCCAGTTGTTCCTTGTACTGAAAGAGGTTCGATTTCGTAGGGGGAACATTCAATTTCGGCATGCCTTACCTTCCCTCCCCCTCTTTCGGAAGATACTTTTGGAGGAGTTCCTCCTTGATCCGGTACAGTTCCTCTTTCGGGAGGATCGTCAACATCTTCCAACCGATATCGAGGGTTTGCTCGATGGTACGGTTCTCCGTTTCTGCCTGAGAGAGGAACTCTCGTTCGAACCGATCCCCAAAGGTAAGGTAGTTCTTATCCAGGGTAGACAATTCTTCTTCCCCGATGATTGCAGCCAGGTTTCGGACCTGTTTCGTGCGGGAATAGGCTGCGAACAACTGAGAGGCCAGGTCCTTGTGATCCTCCCGGGTCATTCCCGGTCCAATCCCGTCCTTCATCAACCGGGAGAGGGAAGGAAGCCCCGCTACGGGAGGATAGATCCCTTTCTGGAAGAGCTCCCGTTCCAGTACGATCTGCCCTTCCGTGATGTATCCCGTAAGATCGGGAATGGGATGGCTGATGTCATCGTTGGGCATGGTGAGGATGGGGATCTGCGTGATGGAGCCGGAGGAGGTTTTTACCTTTCCTGCCCGTTCATAGAGGGATGCCAGGTCCGAGTATAGGTACCCCGGGTACCCCTTCCGGGAAGGAATCTCTCCTCTGATGGAGGAGATTTCCCGTAAAGCCTCGCAGTAGTTCGTCATGTCCGTGAGGACTACGAGAACATGCATGTTCTTTTCATAGGCCAGGTATTCCGCCGCCGTAAGAGCGCACCGGGGAGTGATGAGCCGTTCGATGGAGGGGGAATCCGCCAGGGAAAGGAACATCACCACGTTGGAAAGAACCCCGCTTTCCTCGAAAGCTTGAATGAAAAACCGAGCCACATCGTACTTCACCCCCATGGCGGCAAACACCATCACGAAGGATTCCTCTGTCTTCAACCGGGCTTGCCGGATGATCTGCGCAGCCAGCCTGTTGTGAGGCAAGCCACTACCGGAAAAGATGGGGAGTTTTTGGCCTCGGATGAGAGTGTTCATCCCATCGATCGAAGAGACCCCGGTCTGAATGAAATCCCGCGGGTAGGTTCGGGCAGAGGGATTGATCGGTATCCCATTGATGTCTCTAAACTCGGAGGAAAAAGGTTCGGGATACCCATCGATAGGTCTACCGAGCCCATCGTAGATCCTTCCCAGCATGTCGACGGAAACCCGCAATTCCAGCGGTTTCCCCAGGAACTCCACGGATGTTTCTTCCAGGGATAGTCCCGTGGTAGGTCCGAATACCTGAACGGCCACTGCGGAATCGGAAACTTCCAGGATCCGACCCACCTTTACAATACCGTGAGGATCTCGGATCCGGGCGATTTCTCCATATCCCACGTTTTCCGTTCGTTTCAGGATGATGATGGGACCCTCAACCGACTGAAGCCCCCTGAACTCGAGCCCTCTCATGCTTTGTACTCCTTCTCCAGTTCTCCCAATTCACGGTCCAGGAGGATCCTTACCTCTTGTACGAGTTCCAGCCGATCGTTGGGGATCTGCGATTTCATCCGAACGATCCGTTCGATGACACTCAGGGATCGAATTTTCAACAGTGGCGCTCCCGCTCGAATGACCCGAAGGGATCTATTGTAGAAATCCATGATGAGCCTGAGGATGATCACCTGTTTCTCCGGAACGGAGTACATGTCCACCGGATCGAAAGCATTCTGCTGAAGGAATCCGTTCTTGATCATATCGGCACAGAGGAGTACGAGGCGGCTGGTATCCGGCAACGCATCGGGACCGATCAACTTTACGATCTGTGCCAAACGCTGTTCCCTCTTCAATAACTCCATCGCTTCCATACGAGTGACGGCCCAATCGGCGTTAACCTTCTCCCAGAACCCCCTCAACTCTTCTCCGTACTCGCTGTACGAGTCGATCCAGGAAATGGCAGGATAGTGCCGCGCGTTGGCCAGATCCCTGTCCAAGGCCCAGAAACAGCGAATGAACCGTTTGGTATGCTGGGTAACGGGTTCCGAGAAGTCTCCTCCTGGGGGAGATACGGCACCGATGATGGTGATGGAACCTTTCTTCCCCTCCAGGGTGGTAACTCTTCCCCCCCGTTCGTAAAACTCCGCCAGTCGGGTAGGGAGGTAGGCGGGGAACCCTTCTTCGGCCGGCATTTCTTCCAACCTTCCCGACAACTCCCGCAAGGCTTCGGCCCAACGGGAGGTGGAATCGGCCATGATAGCCACGTTATAGCCCATGTCTCGATAGTATTCTGCCAGTGTCACCCCCGTATAGATCGATACTTCCCGGGCTGCCACAGGCATGTTGGAGGTGTTGGCAATGAGGATTGTCCGTTCCATGATGGATCGTCCCGTACGGGGATCCCGGATTTCGGGAAACTCCCGAAGCACATCGGTCATTTCGTTTCCCCGTTCCCCACATCCAATATACACGATGATGTCGGCATCACACCATTTGGCCACGGCATGCTGGGTCATGGTCTTGCCCGTGCCGAATCCTCCGGGAATGGCAGCGGTGCCCCCCTTCGAAATGGGGAAGAACACGTCGATCACCCTCTGCCCCGTCAACAGAGGCTCCTCCATTCCCAATCGTTCACGGTAGGGACGAGGGTTCCGTACTGGCCAGGAATGGCAGAGGAACAGTTCCGTTCCATCTTCCATCCTTCCTACAGGCTCTTCCAGAGTGTAGCCCCCTTCTGGAGCAACTTCGGCCAGAATCCCTTCCTTCCCGTTAGGAGGCAGGTAAATGGGATGCTGGATATGTTCGGTTTCCTGCACGATTCCCACCGGCATACCCTTTACAAGGGTGTCCCCTTTTTTACACAAGGGTTTGAAGGGCCATTTCTTCTTTAGGTCCAGGGGAGTTGTTTTTACCCCCGGGGTGATTCCGAATCCCGTTCGTTGGAACAGTTCCTCCAAGGGACGCTGAATACCATCGTAGATACGGCCGATCAATCCCGGACCCAACAGCACGGAAAGGGGAGCTCTATGGGACAGAACCCGTTCCCCAACCTTCATTCCGGTATTGTCTTCGTAGATTTGAATGGTGGCAATATCGCCTTTCAGTCGTATGATCTCCCCCACGAGTCCCAGATCCCCCGCCTCTACCACATCGTACAATCCGGCATTGGCCAACCCTTCCGCCTGAATGATGGGTCCGTTGACTTTGATGATTCTTCCTTCTACCATGTACGTCCACCTACCCTTTCGCCCCAGGGAAGAGAGCCTCGAACACTTCTCTTCGGTAGTTCTGTCTCACCTCTTCCTTCAACTCTTCCACCGTTATACGGTACTGTACGGTACCGTCTTCCGATTGGATTCGAATACCTCTTGGTAGCACACCTTCCTTGACTTGAAGTATTCTCGCCCCCGGAAGTACGGATTGCACGAGAGATTCTGCCTTTTTTATGCCATTGTATGTAAGGAACAACGATTTTCCCTGGAAAAAAGGACCCACTTGGGATAGCCTGGGTCGAACCAGAGACACGAACTCCTCATCTTCGAGGGTTTCAAAGAACTTTTGTAAAAAGGCTTCGAACTTTTCGTTCAATATACGGAGCTCAATCCGTTTTGACTCCAGGGGCAACGTGGCGGAAATCTCCTGCTGGATCCTCTTTTTTTTCTCTTCCAATTCCTGCTTACTGGCAGAAAGGAACGCTTCCTCTTTCTGTTTCCATTCCCCTTCGATCTCGAGAATCGATTTTTCAGCGCTTTTAAGAATCCGCTCAGCCTTTTTTCGGGCATCCTCGAGGATTTCCTGCTCCAACTTCTCGCTGGTTTTTATTTCTTCCATAAATACCCTTAACTACACACTGATACCGATGGCTTCTCGAATAGATTCCACTAGAGTCTTTCGGCCCGGCAATTTTCCCTGCAAGCCCGGTATCTCTACCAATAGGGGGAACTGGCCCGAAAGGTTCCATTCCGCTGTTTCTGTCTCTAGGTAGCTGGCAACTTCTTCCGTGAGAATTAGAACTCTGGGTTTCACTTCCCTAGTGGCATAGAGGAACCCTTCCAGGGCTTCCTGCCTATTGGTAACCACCTTACCTTCGATTCCGACCAGACGGAACCCAATAACCAGTTCTTCTTCTCCCAGACAGTAGAACTCCATAGCCGAACTCTAGATGAAGAGAATCAAAAGAGCAACGAGGAATCCCCACAGACAGATTCCTTCGGCCAACCCCACATAGGGAAGTGCCTTGCCCGACAGTTCGGGATTTTCGCTCATCGCGCCCATGGCTGCAGCTCCGATCTGTCCCACGGCAATCCCTCCGCCAATACAGGCAACTCCCACTGCTACGGCCGCAGAAATCCATCTCCAATACACGTACGAGGTCTGCGCACCTGTTGTTTGTTCTGCCCATACAATCCCCGTCAAACCCACGGTGAAAAAAAGCAGGGAAACAAGTTTCTTCATACTCTATTCCTCCTCAAAAGTGTTCTATGCTTGCGTCAAGTCAAACGGCTTGAACGGAGTTCCCGATTCGGTAAAGAATTTGGAGAAAAACTCATAGTAGTGCAATCGAATGACCTGGATCGTAACGATGAGCCCCTCCAGAACGAGGATCAAGGCGTTTCCCGCCAATACGATGAGAACCTGGAAAAATACGCTCCCGGGAAGGGACTGCATGAGGTCCGCGATTTGAAATACGATCAGACTCAACACCGTATGGGACAACGCAAAGGCCCCCACACGAAGGAAACTCACCGAGTTGGATATGTAGTAGGAAACGGACTCCAGGACTTCCACGATCCCTTCCATAAGGAAAGGGAAAAATCCTTCGGGAAAGAGGGGGCGTTTCCCCTCGATCCACCGTGCTAGAGGCTCTCCCCAGAAGATCAGTACGAGAAGTGTACATAGGATAGGCAGGTCGAAGGAATGAATCCTCCCTTTGAATACGATGATACGGACGCCCAGGGCAAGGGCATACCAGAAGAACAACGCTCCAATCAGGCCAGTCTTGGAAAAGATCCCTCTATGAAGGTCCTTCTGCCGAATCCTATTGAAGATATTGATGATCAATCCTACGGAATTGATCACTGCCCCGATACCGAGGGTAAAACCGAAGAAGGCGAGCATTCGATCGATCCCCTCCGTGGGCATGAGGGAAATGAATCGATCCTGAGGCGTCCCCAAAATTAGTTTTGTCAGTATCCTCTCTACCGGCACCAAGAGCTTTTCGCTAGCGAAGCAGGACCCATAGAGGAGCCCCGTAAACATCGAAGCGGCGCCAACGGTCTTGAAGGCGAGGGCATACTTCTTCCAATTTTTGAGCTGGGGAATATACTCCCTGTTTACAAGCACTCCAAAGAGGAAAATGAGGAACCCCTGTCCCAGGTCTCCGAACATGATGGCGAAGAGAAGGGTGAAGAACACCGCTACGATGGGTGTGGGATCTATGGTTCCGTACAGAGGAGCCCCATAAGCAAATACGATGCCATCGAAGGATTGAAAAAATTTGCTATGTTTCAACCGTACGGGTATCTTTTCCTTTCCTTCCCGTACCGAGGGAACTTCCTCCGGCTCATACACTCGAATGGCAATCCTGCCTTCGGTGAGAGTATCCAGCTCGCTCAGTGTCTTTTGCAGAAAGGATTCGGGAATCCATCCGGACAACCGAAAGGCATGCTCGGTTTGCTCCAGATGCCCTTTCAACTCTTCGATCCTGAATCCCACTTCCAATATCTCGTATACAAGGAGTATTGATTCTCCGTAGGTCTCTTGCAGTTTCTTCTTTTCATCTTCGATGCGTTGCAATTCTTCCTTCACTCTTCTAAGAGTCGACTCCAACTCTTCCACAAGTTTGGGAGTCAGATCCATCGCAATTTCCGGCAGGGGAAGTTCCCGGAACTCGGCTTTTTTCAATTCCGTTTCCAGAGCGAACCTTCCCTTTTTCGTGGCGATGATGAGTACTTTTCCCCCTGGATCCAGGACGAAGACCACTGCCCTACCAATGAGATTTTTTTCTACTTCTGGAATGCGGGCAGGAGCCAAGCTGCCGTACCGATACACCAGGTAGGTAACGTTCTCCAGTTCTTTCAGGGGGAATTGCATCCGCTGGAAGACCCTAACTTCCTGCAGGGTAGATTCCAGGGACAACTGCTGTTCCAGGAGAGTTTTTTCTCTCTGCAAGAGCTCCGAGGTCTTTTCCAATATGCGTTCTGCCAATTCCAGATCTTCATTCCTGGGGCTACGGATTTCCTTCGAATGGGATCCAGGCTCGGCCCCTGAAAGCCCCAGGAACTCCAGAGCAGATTTCAGTCGGTTGAGGAGGTCTTGGTATGTGTAAAACAGCTCCCCCTTTTCCTTCTCTACCGTGTCGGTTACCTGGAAACATCGCTTTATCCCAAGGTATTCCAACACCCTGTCCATGTCGCTTTTTAGAAGGAGAAGCTCGACTTTTCTCATCTTCTCGGTGAATATCATAGCCCTTCGACTAGCTCCCGTATGGCCGATTCGCTCACTCCTATGTGCATACCTTCCGTCAACGTATGGATCAGCCGAACTTCATACTCTTTCATCCGAAAGAATCCGTAGATAGCGGCAAGGGTGAAGGGACGATGGTAGAAGATCTTTCGATAGAGAAGATACAATCGCTTGGATACCCGCCAATTGGCAGGAGCCGGCTCTAGGAGTCCGTCCGAGGTGACCGTAACGAGCCATCCATACTTCCAATTCTGCCACAGGGATCCCTCATCCAGGGGAAGCTTGTACATTGCTTTTACGTCGGCCTCTACATGCACCTTGTCCTGCAAAAACAATCGCTTGAGAACCTCTTCCTCATCGATCCTGTAGTAGTACCGCAAACGCAAAGCCCACAGGATATTCAATAATCGAAGTTCGGTGAGAAAAGCTGGCAGGAGGATAGATCCTTCTTTTTTAGGTAATACCTCTATCTCTTCCCACATTTTTCTGTAGTACTCTTCGTCCAGATGGAACTCGACTTCCCATAGGGGTTTTCGCTGCAACTCTTCCAGGAAGGAGGCATAGGGTGTACCTTCGAGGGCCTTGCGAGGGTCTACCACAGGGATGGGTATTGTCCGGTACCTCCCCATATCCCACAGCTCTCCTAGGGGAAGGCCTGTAAGGATACTCCGAAGGATAGACTTCACGTTTCGTATTTCGAAGCGCCTCAAGGCATGAATCAGTAGCGGTGGAGGGTCCGGGAAAATTTCTAAAATGCGTAGGTAACTTGAAAGATTCTTCAACTCATACTTTCTTTCGATGGTGCGAACCAGATCTTTCTCGGAAAGTTCCAGTCCTTCTCCGGGGAATAGGGTGCGGTATACATCGGAAAGGCTTCCTAGTTTCAGAAGGGTCTGGAATCGGGCATCCAGGAAGGATTTGGCCGTGATACCGTGTAGTTTCCCATGGAGGTATGCATACTGCCCGGCCCGGTTCATACGATTCCCAGAAGTGATTTCAATACTCTACAGGCATCTTCCCACTGGCCTTCTACGGCTTCCAACTGCTTCTTCTTTTCCTCGAGAACTCGATTTCGGTTCTTCTGCTGCTCCTCTCGATACTCCCGGAGCTGGCGATCCATTTCCCGCTGCCACTGTTCCCGCAGAAGACGAAAATGCTCTTCTTTCGATCTTTTGACATTTTCAATTTTTTCCGCTACGGAGCCTTCTGCCTGGCTCACCAATTCCTTTGCTTTTCGCTCGGCTTCGAGAAGATGTTGAAGGATTTCGGATTCGGAAGGCATTTATGTTTCCTGATAATCCAATATATCTTCGAATTGTTTCAATACCGCGTGAGCTTTCTCTGCAGTATCCACTTCCAGTACCTTTTTATAAAAATCCGTATACTCCATGAGGGAAGCGACTTTTTTCAGTACCTTCAAATGCTGTCCCGACTCTTCCATCGAGGAAACGAGGAGAAAAATCAGGTACACTGGCTCCCCATCCAAGGCCCCATAGTCGATCCCCTTCTTGGACACCCCCATCACTCCATAGAGTCCCTCGATGGCATCCGTCTTTCCATGGGGAACGGCAATTCCCGTCTTGATGCCTGTGGACATCTTCTGCTCTCGCTCTCGTATCGCCTCGAGAATCGCATCCCGTTTCCCTTCGAGGTGAAAACTGCGGACCAGAAGATCCACCAACTCCTCAAAAACCTCTTCTTTGTCCTCCGACTCGAGATTCACTTTGATCCGAGAAGGAGTGAACAGTTCCTGGAGAAGCATTCTGATCTACCTATTTCTTCGGTTCTGGAAGCGGGGCCTGTATGGCTTCTTCCTTGGGCTCGGTTTTCCACCATTCTACACTGGTTTGCGTGCCTTGCTGCCTTCTAGCCGCTCCTATCACGTCTCCACTTTCCGGGGTTCGGTTGACCCATGCCAATCCGAAGGCTGTAATGATGAATATGGCTCCTAGAATGGAGGTGAGTCGGGTTAGGACATTTCCCGAACGGCTGCCGAAGGGAGTACTGCTTCCTCCTCCAAAAAGACCTCCCAGTCCTTCCCCCTGTTCATCCTGAATGAGTACCACCCCAATGAGCAACAGGGCACTCAGTACGAATAGAACTAGAAGGATTACACTTACGATCAACATAGATTATCTCCTTCACTCAACGATCGAACCAGGCGATCGGCACAAAGGTTTCCTTTTTCAACGAAGCTCCTCCCACAAGGGCGCCGTCGATGTTCGGCATGGTAAGGAGTTCTCGAGCGTTTTCCGGCTTCACGGAACCCCCATACTGGATCGTAACCCTTTCCCCCGTACCGGGTCGATAGAGGGTATCCAGTACCTTTCGGATCACCCCATGGATCGCATCGGCATCCTTTGGGGTGGCATTCTTCCCCGTACCGATTGCCCACACCGGCTCGTAAGCAATGGTGATCTTTGGAAGGTCTCCCTCGCTTACCCCTTGCAGGCATTGGGTTACCTGGATGGTTACCACTTCCTCTGCCTTTCCTTTTTCACGCTCTTCCAAGGTTTCCCCCACGCAGAGCACCACCTCTAACCCGTGCTTTAGGGCCAGTTTGACCTTTTCGTTGATTAGTCCATCCTTCTCGCCGTAGATAATTCTCCGTTCCGAATGACCTAGAATTACGGATTGAACCCCGATGTCCTTCAGCATGAGCACCGAGACTTCCCCCGTATGGGCACCCTGTTCTACCGATGCCATGTTCTGCGCCCCCAGAAGTATGGGAGTACCCTTCACCACAGAGGCTACTGCCGAAAGGGCTGTGAAGGGTGGAGCGATCATGAGCTTATGAGGGCACCCTTTGAGGGAATCGACAAGTTCCTTTGCCAGAGCTACGGCTTCACCGACAGTTTTATGCATCTTCCAGTTTCCCGCTATGTACTTTCTCCGAGCCACCTTCTACTCCTTATCCCATGGAATGCATGAGAGTACTATTTCTGCTGCAATACGGCTATACCAGGGAGGGTTTTCCCTTCCAGGAACTCCAACGAAGCTCCTCCACCGGTTGACACATGATCGATCTTGTCTGCCAGGTTGAACTTGTTTACCGCCGCTACTGAGTCCCCTCCTCCCACAACGGTGGTTCCCGGGCATTCGGCTACCATAAGGGCAACCTGACGAGTTCCTTCGGCAAAGGCATCGAATTCGAACACTCCCAGGGGACCGTTCCATACGAGGTTCTTGGCTTGCTTTACCCTGCCTCGAATGAGATCGAGAGTTTTCTTTCCGATATCCATCCCGATCTTGCCATCCGGGATATCCACTCCATCGATGTATTCCGGCTTGGCTTTGTCTGAGAACTCGGAAGCCACCACATGATCCACCGGCAGGATCACTTCTACCTTTCTTTCTTTTGCGAGGGAGAGTAGTTTCTCGGCGGTAGTCAAATGATCTTCTTCCACGAGGCTTGACCCCACTTTCTTCCCCATCACCTTCAGGAAGGTATAGGCCATTCCCCCCCCGATTACGAGAGTGGTACAACGGGACACGAGGGATTCCAGCACACCGATCTTGGAAGAAACCTTGGCCCCCCCGATGATGGCCACAAAAGGTTTTTCGGGATTTTTCAGAAGGGGTTCCAGGTACCGCACTTCCTTTTCCATCAGGAAGCCTCCCACGGCAGGCAGAAATTTCGCCACATCCACCGTGGAGGCATGGGCTCGATGAGCGGTCCCGAAGGCGTCGTTCACATACAGATCCGCATAGGAAGCGAGTTTCCTGGCAAACTCCCCACGTACCCTCTCATCCTTACTGGTTTCCTCCGGATGAAACCGGGTGTTCTCCAGCATCAACACTTCACCCTCCTTAAGGCCCTTCACCATCGACTCTGCTTCTGGGCCGATACAGGAGGGAGCGAATTTCACCGGTTTACCCAGGAGCTGGGAAAGGTGTTTTGCCACCGGTGCCAACCGATGTTTACCCGAGAGGTACTTCTCCTCATCGAAAGGTTTTCCCTCTTTGGCAGCCTTTTCCCTTGCCTTCTCCATGTCTTTCTTGGGATCTCCCAGGTGGGACATCAAGATGAGGTACCGGGCTCCCTGTTCCAGCACGTACCGTATGGTGGGTAAGGCTGCGGTGATGCGGGTATCGTCCTGTACGACCCCGTCCTTCATGGGAACGTTGAAATCCACCCGCATCAGTACCCGTTTTCCCTTCAACTCTACATCGCGCACCGTCTTGATCATACCGACACCTCCGGGTTTATCCGACTATTTCGTTTTCAATGACCCTACTTCTTGCTGTCCATGTACATCAAGAGGTCTACCACACGGTTGGAATATCCCCACTCGTTGTCATACCAGGAAACGATCTTGAAGAACCGCTTTTCCCCCTTGAGGTTGTTCTGGAGCGTAGCGAGAGAATCGTAGATAGAACTTCTAGGATCGTGGATGAAGTCTGTGGACACGAGTTCCTCTTCCGTGTAGCCCAGAATTCCCTTTAGGTACGTTTCAGAAGCCTTCTTTAGGAGGGAATCGATTTCTTGGATCGAAGTGTCCCGGCCGGATCGGAAGGTAAGGTCTACTACGGACACGTCCGGGGTGGGAACCCGGAAGGACATGCCGGTGAGTTTCCCTTTGATGGCGGGGAGTACTTCCCCTACCGCTTTGGCTGCCCCTGTGGTAGAGGGGATCAGGTTGATCGCTGCAGCACGGCCACCCCTCCAATCCTTCTTGGAGGGCCCGTCCACCGTTTTCTGGGTGGCTGTGTAGGAATGGATCGTAGTCATCAACCCGGTCTCCAATCCAATCCCTTCTTTTAGAATTACATACACGAGGGGAGCTAGACAGTTGGTGGTGCAGCTGGCGTTGGACACCACATGGTGCACCTTGGGATCGTACTCCCAATGGTTTACGCCCATGAGGAAGGTCCGCAAATCACCTTTAGCAGGCGCGGTGATGATGACCTTCTTGGCTCCCGCCTTCAAGTGTCCTTCGGCTTTTTCCTTGTCGGTGAAGAGCCCGGTGGATTCGATCACGTACTCCACTCCCAATTCCTTCCAGGGCAACTCTTCCAGACTCTTCTTTGCACCGACGCACCGAATCTTGTGGCCGTTCACTACCAACAGATCGTCCTCTTCCAGGGAAGACGAACTTTTTTCCGATCGTACGTCAGCCTTCATCCGGCCATGGACGGAATCGTACTTCAGCTGATAGGCAAAGTAGGATGCATCGGTACTGACATCCACCACCGCGACCACATCGATCTTTTTTCCTAATAGCCCTTGTTCCACCATCGCTTGAAAGGCAAGTCTCCCGATTCTTCCGAACCCATTAATGGCAACTTTCATTTGTTCCCCCTAACCATCACTATAGGATTTTTCATGCAGCTAGACTATACGGAAAATCCTACCCTCTGTCAATTGAAGAGGGTCAATCTATAAAAAAAGATTCTATTGAATACGAAGGATTTTTTTATAGAGCATGAGAGCAGAGGGAGGGGGTGTGGGTGAAAGGGAGGGTTCTCCTTTCGGCTTCTGCTCTTCGTAGGGAATCACCGCATCTCCCGGGTTGATACGGTCGAAGAA
>Ga0078972_1007386_pt1 | contig 24472 bp, 29 predicted proteins | sample YelNatPaOPGAMG01_FD_67568 | JGI IMG/M metagenome (GOLD analysis project Ga0078972, IMG submission 67568) | Hot spring thermophilic microbial communities from Obsidian Pool, Yellowstone National Park, USA - OP-RAMG-01 (SPADES assembly) (version 2) | ecosystem: Environmental > Aquatic > Thermal...
TACCGAATAAAGGTAGCCAAAAGAGTGTCAAAATTAGAAAAAGCTTCTGCGCCTGCAGTTTCGCCTTGAAGCGTATAAAAAAAGTTTACAATATGGCCCAAGGCCACACGCAAGTGCTTTGCGGGAGCGGTTTCTACTTTTCCCGCTACTCCGCGAAAACCCTTTAAAAGCAAGTCCATTAAATCCCAACCGCAACAATAGGTTGCCAAAACCCCCAAATCATGAATATGAAAATCTCCAGAATTTACCGCTTCCCTGATTTCCTGAGGATAAATTTTATTCAGCCAAAATCTTTTGGTAACGAAATTGGAAATATGGTTATTTAATCCCTGTAAGGAATATGCCATATTGCTATTTTCGCGAACCTCCCAGTTTAAATCCTCCAAATAGCCGTTAACCATATCCAGCGCTTCATCGGCAGCAATTTTGGCTTCCCTAATTTTTCTTCTTTGTTCGCGATAAAGAATATATGCTTTGGCTGTTTCGGCAAAATCATTTAAAATCAAAACCTCCTCTACCAGATCCTGAATTTCTTCTACTGTGGGAATGTAATCTTTTTTATATCTTTTGTTTAATAAAACCACCACCCGGTCAGAAAGCCTTTTGGCAATTCTTTGTCCTCCTCTGTTGGTGGCGGTTAGAGCCTTAAAAATCGCTTCGGTAATTTTTTCCTGATCAAAATCAACCGTCCGTCCATCTCTTTTTCTAATCTTTGTAAATTTATTTCTTATCATAAAATTTTTTCTAAGATTTAATTTTAAACAATAAAAAAAATAAGAGCAAGTGGAAAAATAATATCGCTAAACCGCTGGAGGGTTTAGCGATATTTAATTTAACATTTGGCCCGCTAAAATCTATTTATTTCATTTCTCCCAGCACCGCATTAATGGTTATTTCTTCTTTGTTTCTTAATACCTTTAATCTGACCGTATCTCCGGGTTTGTGCTGGGCAATCAATTTTGACAAAGAATTATCCTCGGTAATTTTTACGCCGTTAAGCTCTAAAATAATGTCGCCTTCTTTTAGTCCCGCTTTCTCTGCTCCGCTTCCGGAAATAATTGCCGGTTCATCTTTGCTTTCTCCGCCAACAATTAATGCGCCGTAATCTACCGAAAGATTTTTGCTTTCAGCAATTGCCTTGTTTACCAAGACGTAACGCACGCCCAGCATGGGATAAATAATCCTTCCGCTGGCTTTAATATCATTGATATCCTTTTTAACTTTGTTGATGGGAATGGCAAAACCGATGCTTTGGGCGTTTTGCACAATCGCCGTATTGATTCCAATAACTTCTCCATAAAGATTTAATAATGGTCCGCCGGAATTGCCGGGATTAATGGCCGCGTCCGTCTGAATCAATTGTTCTAATTGTTCTCTCACTCCCCCTCCGCTTGCAGTAATTGTTCTGGAAAGTCCGGAAATAATTCCTGCGCTCACGGTATTTCTGAATTCGCCCAAGGCATTACCGATAGCAATTACGGTTTGACCAATTTCTAATTTGTCGGAATCGCCAAATTTTACTACCGGCAGGTTATTTCCGGAAATTTGTAAAATTGCCACATCTTGAACCGGGTCCCGCGCCAATACCTTTGCCTTATACTCTTTTCCGTCATTGGTCAACACCGAATATTCTGCATCGCTATCGTTCACCACGTGCTTATTGGTAATAATCAAGCCGTCGCGGGAAACAATAAAACCCGTTCCTCCGCCAACTTCCTGTAATTCTTTTCCTTTTTCCCTCAGCATGGGAATGCGGATATCAAAAGGGCTGTCTTCTCCAAAGGGATTATAATAATACCGTTCCAAAACCGGAACCAATTTGCTGATTACAATACTAACCACTGCCGGAGAAACTTCTTTGACTATTTCGGGAATACTTTTTTCTTGGTGAATAGAACCCGCTTGATTATTTCCGCTACCAACATTTTTTTTCTGAACGATGCTATTGGTAGAAAAATAATTGTTAAAACTGCTCAATTTAAACAAACAAACGGATGAAAAAAGACCGGCAATAAATCCGAAAATAATTGCCAAAACAACGGTAATGAAAATTTCTTTCTTTATTGATTTAAAGAAGTTTTTGATTTTTTCACCAATTTTTTTAAAATCGGGCAATTTAATTTTTAAATCCGGATTGTAAATATGAAACGATTTCATAGGTTTAATCTTAATAAGTTAATTCTATTGCTCTACTCGTTCCTTTGTAAATACCCTCAGCGGTAATTTTTCGCGAAGGGCTGGTGCCGCTAAAACTTACTTCATAGCTAATGCCTTCGCTTAAATAATCGGAAATGCTTTGCGCATAAGTTCCCGGTGGAGTTGTAATGATTAAGTCGGTATATAGCCCCCTTTCAATTCCTGCTTCTGCGGCATAATAAGCAATAAAAGATTGCGGGAACTCACGGGAAATTTTAATTTCTCCCAGACTTAATCGAGAAATTCCCATCGCAATAGCCAAAATTGCCGCCATAATTAAAACCGTCAAAAACAACGATGCTCCTTTGTCTTTTATTTTTTTCATAACCCATTTAAGGAAGATCTAATGTTCTTTGCGAGAGCGTAGTCTGTAAATCAATTTTTGCTTGTTCTTCTGTTTTTGTCCCCTTGCCTTGAACACTCAAAACAATGGTTGCCCTCGGTTCAAGATTGTCCGAAGTTCCAATGCCGATGGTGTAAAAACTCCCGTTTACGCTAACGCTATCGGAATTTATTGGTCCCCCGACTCCTGCGGGAATAGTTCTTCTTTCCAAATTCCCATTAACAAATAGATATTGAATTCTTTCTCCATCCGGACGGGTAATGCTAAGCGAAGATGAATTTCCGGCATTGATATTGCTCATTCTAATTTCTTTGGTCATAAACTCCAAAATAAATCGCGCATTTTCCTGAACATTTTGCAGTGCCAAAACCTTGCGCTGGGCCTGAACGCCCGTTGAAAGCAAAGTCAACACTACCATTATTGCCAAAGAAAAAATTGCCAAAGAAACCACTAACTCCATTAGCGTAATTCCTTTTTTGTCTTTAAAAGATAATTTTTGCATGATTAACTTTCTTCAAGCCAATTATAAAGTCTTGTTTCTGCCTTAATTGTCTGATTTTTCCCCCTCTCGTTCCAACTCACCTCAGAAATTACCCGAATCTGATTATTATCAATGTGTTCAATGGTAATTTTGCGGTAAAAAAGCGTATTGTTTCCGCTGTCATACTGATAAAAACCATTGTCAATTTTTAGCGGAGTTTGCGAAAAAGAAAGCAGTACCAAAGAATTATATTGCGCCCGATAATCTCCGGGATCTAAACCCTGCTTCCAATCAGAAGGAGCTCTTCGGCCATTAAGCCAATTATTGTCTCTTATATTTCTTACAATTTCTAGGCCTTCTTGTGACAAACCAATGGCAACAATTCTTAATTGGCTTGACTTTGTACTATTGATGGTTAAAGTAATCAAAACCAGCGAAGAAGTAACAATAGAAATAATAATCCCTATGGCAACAATAATTTCCATAAGGGTAAAGGCCCGATTTTGAAATTGATTTAACTTCATATCTATCTAATGCTAATTTCTCCAGTGCTGTTAACAACAATATCTTTACAATTTGTTGAAGGACAGGTGTAACCCGATCTTGCAATGGTAATTGTGGCGGAATTTCCGGAAGGATAAAAACTTACAAATCCATCGGGGATGGAAAAAATAACATCTTTGACATTGCCCCCTCCAAAAGAATAAATCTCAACACCTTGTTCCAACCAAGCATTTGTTTCTTCTATGTCTTCCGGACTTTGATACCCCTCGTTGCCGATATAATCCCCATAAATAAAATAAAAGGTTGGGTTACTTAAAGAAAAATGAATGCCGTAAGACTTGGGAACTATCCATTGTCCGGTGGGGGGCCAGAACATCTGCTTGCCGCTTAAAGCAAAATCCTGAGCCTTTCTAATATCTTGGGCAATTTGTTGGGCTGCCCTTAAAAGCTGGTATTGGCTTTCGCTTCTTCGCCAATTAACAATCATCATTGAAGAAATCATTCCAATGACAAAAATGGTTACCAGCGCCTCGGTCAAAGTAAATCCCCTCTTGGCTTGATGAATTTTAGAAAAAAAATTAATTAATTTTTGTAATGCTTTTTTCACGATAAGAGAAACCTAAAAAATATTTAAATACCAGTTTAATAAATAGTTGCCCCAAAATAAGGTAACAAAGGCAGCGCCGGCCAAAAACGGACCCAGGGGAATTTCGGATTTTAAATTTTTCTTTTTCAAAAGCATCAGGGCAACGGCAACAATGGCTCCGACAAAAAATGTCAAAAATAGGGCCGTAAAAATCTGGTAAATGCCAAAAATCAATCCAATAAGAATGCCGATTTTAACATCGCCGATACCCATCCATCTGCCATTTGAAACCAAAACCCAGAAAAGAAAAAATCCGCCCATCATTAGTGCGCCCAAAATTGAATAAAAGAAAAGAGAAAATTGATTATAAATTAATGCCAGATAACTGTCGTACAAAAAGGAAATTAAAATTGCCGGATAAATTATTTTGTCTGAAACCAAATAGTATTTTAGGTCGTAAACAAAAATTACAATCAAAAAACTGGAAATTACCAATAAATAACCCATATTAATTAGTCCGTAAAAAGAAAAATCGGCAAAATAGATGGCAATTAAAAGAAATATTAGGCCGGTAAAAAATTCTACCAAAGGATATTGCCAGGAAATTTTTTTATGGCAATGACGGCATCTCCCCTTTTGAACAAAAAAACTCACTATGGGAATGAGTTCAAACCACAGCAATTTCTTTTTACAAAAAGGACAATGCGAGGGAAGTCTAACAATTGATTTGTTCTTTTTAAGGCGAAGAATAACCACATTTAAAAAACTTCCCACAATTGTCCCTAAAACAAAAAATAAGAAATAAAAGGCAAACATTTAAAAACAGCCCAATAATCCCAAGTTTACCCAAATCGGAAAAACAAAATTTTTAGGCAAACGGAATATTGGACTATGGTTAAGGCATTATACAATATGCCGGGTCATTGCAAGAAGCGCCATTCGCGGTAGTACAACTTAATGCATCTCCATCAACATCGGTATTTAAAGCAGTGTTGGCGGTATTTTCCAAACGAGCCTTTAAAACATACTTGGTGCCATTGCTGGAATAAGCATAAAAATAGGTGGCATTGTTTAATGGGTCTAGCGGAACGTTGCTCATATATGTGCCTTGCAAAGCAGTAGTCATTGTGCCCTGCCAATTTGCTTGAGTGCAACCGGTCACCGAGGGGTAAGCATTATTGTTATTGTCATAATACAATTCCAAACCCAAAGCAACCTGCCGTAAATCGCTGATTCTGCGCGTATCTCGGGCTTTTTGTCGCGCGCTGTTTAAAGAAACCAAAATAATTGAAGCCAAAAGCCCAATAATCGCAATTACCACCAAAAGCTCAATTAGGGTAAACCCTTTTTTAAATTGGCCTTGATAATATCTGCTTTTAACCATAAATTTTGATTATTTATTTTTTTTATAGCCTAACACTCTCTTCCTCCTTGAACCAAAATCAAGGAGGAATCTGACTATCAGGCTATGTTTTTTACGGTTGGATGCAGTAATAACGGGTAGCATCAGCGCAATCGCATCCCAACACTGTTCCATCAACATCGGTATTAAAAGCAGTATTCGTTGACTGCTCAAGCTGCGCTCTTAAAACATATTTGCTTAAATCCGTATTGTAGGCATAAGCAACACTGCCTCCGCCCGGATCTGTGGGAACATTAGTCATATAGCCAGCCTGAAGCGCTGTTACCATTGCTGCCCAGTCGTCACAAGCAGCTGCATCCGCGTCTCCGGGATAACCGGTTGTGGAATGGTCATCATAATACATTTCCAATGCCAAAGCAATCTGTCGCAAATCGCTGATTCTGCGCGTATCTCGGGCTTTTTGTCGCGCGCTGTTTAAAGAAACCAAAACAATCGTGGCCAAAATACCGATAATCGCAATTACCACCAAAAGTTCAATTAGGGTAAAACCTTTCTTGTCTCGTTTCATAAAACGTATTTGCTGAAACCGACTTACAATTCTGTAAATCCGGTTTCGAAGTTAATAATTAGTTTCAATTTTTAAGTTTCTTCGACCTTTGGTCATTTTGTTTTGTTATTTATATTATAACACAAAGCTATTTTTTCTTACAAACTTGAACCGATATTGTAAATGGGCATTAAAATTGAGGCAACCAAAAATCCTACTGCGCCACCCAAGTCCAAAATCATTAACGGCTCAATAAGTTGAGTCATATTGGAAACCATTCTATCCACTTCTTGCTGGTAAAACATTGCCACCTTATCCAGAATTGCTTCCAGGGAAGCGGTCTTTTCTCCCACTGCCACCATTTGCGTAATCATTGGCGTAAACTGTTTGGGGTATCCGGAAAAAGCAGAAGCAATGGTTTTCCCCACTTTTACTCTATCGCTTGCCTCTTTAATAATTTCTTCATAAATACTATTGCCGATTACCGTTGAGGTGATGTCCAGGGCTTTTAGAATCGGGATTCCGCCAACCAAAAGGGTTTTAAAATTTTCCGAAAAACGCGCCAAATACATTTTTTGAAAAAGATCCTTAAAAATGGGCAATTTTAATTTTAAAGCATCAATTAGGCGCCTGCCCTTTTCGGTCTTACTAAATTTACCAATCCCGAATACCAATCCCCCGATTACCAGAAACAACAACCACCAGAATGATTGCATAAAACCGCTGACGGCAATCAAAATTTTGGTCGTAATGGGCAATTCCGTGCCCATTTCCTGAAGCATGGAGGTTAATTGTGGAATCACAAAAATCATCATTAACACGCCGACAATCAAAAACAAAGAAAAAATTGCTATGGGATAAGTAAATGCGCCGCGGATTTTAAAGGTTAAATTATATTCTCTTTCTGCGTGGTCGGCCAAATATTTCAAAACTTCATGCAGTTTTCCCGTTGCCTCTCCCGCCCTCACCACATTGACATAAAAGGGAGAAAAAACCTTGGGTTTTTTTGACATTGCGTGAGAAAGCGTTTCTCCGCCGCGCACGTCCTCTTCTATTTCAAAAATCAAATCCTTAAAAAGCTGATTGGTGGTCTGTTCTCCCAAGATTCTTAAAGCGTCTAACGGAGAAACATTGGCCTCAAATAAAATTGCCAATTGCCGATAAAAAATGGTAATTTCTTTGGGTTTAATTCTTTGAAAAAATTTTAAAGAACGGGTATAAAGCGGAACTTCGGAAATTTCTTCCAAAAAAACCACTACCAAATCATGACGTTGAAGAGTTTCAATGGCTGCTTCTTTTGAGCCCGCCTCAACAACCCCGGTCTGAACTTCTCCTTGTTTGGTTCTTGCCTGATAATTAAATTTCATAAAACGTGATAAAAATTATTTTCCAATGAGCATGCGCAAATCCGAAACATTCAGCGAGTAATTTAGGGCGGTTTCCATGGAAATTTCTTTTTTATGCACCAAATCTGCCAAAAATCTGTTTAAAGAAACCATACCTTCTTCAACGCTGGTTTCAATCACCAAATCAATTTGATAAATCTTGCCTTCGCGGATCAAATTGCGCACCGCAGAATTAGCGACCAAAATCTCTACTGCGGGAATCCTACCAAAATCTACGCGGGGTAAAAGTCGCTGGGAAACAATGCCCAATAAACTTGCCGCAAGCTGAGACCTCACCTGATTTTTCGCTTCTGCGGGGAAAATGTCAATGATTCTATCAATGGTCTGCGCTGCATTGTTGGTATGAAGCGTTGCCAATACCAAATGACCGGTTTCTGCCGCAGTTAAGGCAGTGGAAATTGTTTCCAAATCGCGCATCTCTCCCAACATAATTACATCCGGATCTTGTCTTAATGCAGAACGCAAAGCCCGATTAAAACTCAACGTGTCCGAACCAACCTCCCTTTGTTCAATCAAACACTTGTCCTGATTAAAAAGATATTCAATGGGATCCTCAATGGTGATAATGTGTTTGTTAAAATTGTGATTAATGTAATCAACCATTGCCGCAAGGGTCGTGGTTTTTCCGTGACCGGTCGGTCCGACCACAAGGAAAAATCCCTGCGAACGCGAGGCAAATTTTTCCAAAATCGGCGGCAAGTTCAATTGTTTAATGGTCCTGATTTTTGAAGGCAAAAATCTTAAAGCGGCAGAAAGATATCCCTTTTGGAAAAAAGCATTTATTCTAAAGCGGGATTTTTCTTTGTAGCTGTAAGAAAAATCAATTTCTCTCATTTGCAAAAGTTTTGCCTTTTGTTCTTCGTTTAAAAGAGAAAAAATCAATCCCTCTGCGTGTTCCCGGGTCAAAACCGGATATTTTGCTAAATCGCGCAATTGACCGTCAACGCGAATACTCGGATGCTTTCCCACGGTTAAGTGCAAATCCGAAGCATTATTTTCTCCTACTATTTCCAAAAACTCTTCTAATTCTGCTTTAAAATCTCTTGGCATAAATTTTATTATGGTGACAAATAATTATCTCCTTTCACCCTGCCGTGGAGTGAATTTGTTTCCAGGCAAAAGCCCAAAATATATTCTTTACCGTCGGTGCTTTGATAATAATAGTGATATCCGCTTAATGCTCCGCATTCCGTAGAATCTCTATCTGTGGGGTCGGTGGGAATGGTGTTAATGTAGCCGGTTGCTTTAAGGGCCTCGGACAAGGTATCGCTTCCGGTAATATATCCTTCGTAAATCGGATACATATTATAATCATTGTGATAAAAACCTAGGGCAGTATTAATGCTGTTGATTTCCGAAACCCTTTCTGCATCGCGCGCCTTGGCTTTGGCGTTTTCAAAACTTGCTACTATTGCCGTTACCAATAAGGCAATAATTGCCACCACCACCAGAAGCTCGACCAGAGTAAAGCCCGATTTTCTTTGTTTTGTTTTTACGTTCATGGTTTATTTTTAATTATACAATAATTATATTTTTAAATCTATTTAAATTTATTATTCCTCAAGTTCTTTCTTTACCTCCTCTAATCCCACCAGACCCCTTAGGGCCTTAACAATTCCGTCCTGAAGCATGGTGGTCATCCCTTGCCTTTTTGCCTCTTCCCTAATCGCTGCTTCCGAGGGCTCTTTTAAAATAATGTTTTCCAATTGCGGTGTCATTTCCAAAATTTCAAAAACGCCCAATCTTCCCTTGGTTCCTTTGGGACATTCTTTGGAAACCTTCGGCTCAAATAGCGCATATGGTTCTTTAATGTTGTATTTCTTTAATTCTTCCGGATCAATTCCGCTCAATTCATTTTTAATCAATTCCCTGGTCTCGGGAGAAATTTTAATTTCTCGTTTGCTATTTTGACAAAGCCGCTGTACCAGTCTTTGCGCAACCGCAGCAATCAGGGTTGGAGGAAGCAGATACCTATCAATCCCCATATCAATTAAACGGGGGATCACCCCAATCGCATTATTGGTATGTAGTGTTGATAAAACCAAATGTCCGGTCAGGGCTGCGTGCACTGCCAAAGCCGCGGTCTCATTATCGCGGATTTCCCCCACCATAATTTTATCCGGATCCTGACGTAAAATATGACGCAAACCGGTGGCAAAGGTATAGCCAATTTCCGGACGAACCTGAGATTGGTTCACTCCCTCAATATAATATTCAATCGGATCTTCCAAGCTCACAATGTTTACCCCTTCTTGATTTAAAATATGAAGCAAACTATAAAGCGTGGTGGTCTTTCCGGAACCAGTGGGACCGGTGATCAAAATCATTCCGTGCGGTTTCTCAATGCCCCTTTTTAAAACTTCTAAATTGCGACCCTCAAGTCCCAAATCGCTTAGTTCGCGCAATCCCACCGTAGGATCCAAAATTCTCATCACCACCTTTTCTCCGGCATAGGTGGGAAATGTGGAAACGCGAAAATCAATTTTTTTAGTGCCAACCTGGGTAAAAAATCTTCCGTCCTGCGGCTTTCTGGTCTCGTCAATTTTAAGATGGGATAAAATTTTAATGCGCGAAACAACCGCAGGATGAATGCGAATGGGCAAAGTAAGATTGGTATATAAAATACCGTCAATTCTAAAACGTACCCTTACCGCCTTTTCACTCGGCTCAATATGAATATCGGATGCTCCCTGCTCAATGGCATGCTTAATAATCAAAGCTACCACTTTGGCAATTGGCGCTTCTTCGGAAATTTGTTCTGTTTTTATCTCTTCAATTTCTTCCTCTTTTTTGCCTCTTTTTGCTTCTTTGTCTAATTCCTTTTTTAATTCGTCTAACGCTTGTTTCACCTCGCCCTTTAAGCTGGAATACTCTTTTAATACCGAACGGAAATCCGTAAGCGTGATAATAAAGGGTTTCGGTCTAAGATTGTGACGATGAGCAATAAATTTTAAGGCCTCTCCCGCGTCAATGTCTTCGGGGTTTAACATTCCCACTTCCAAAATCTTTTCATTTTTATCCACGCTGATGGGTACGAAACGATAATGCTGCGCTGCTTCCAGCGGAACAACCTTTAAAACCTCGGTAGGAACCTTATACCCGCTCAGGTCCCTAAATGGAATTTTAAAAATCTCTGCCTTTAATTGATAAAGTTTATTCTCTTCAATGAGGCCTCGGCGCGTTAATGCTTCTTCTATGCTTTCGTTCTGAACCTCTGCTTCTTTTCTAATCTCTTCCAAATCTTTGGCGCTAACGATTCCTTTTTCAATTAAAATGTCAAATAAATTTTTCTTTTGTGGCATATTAGTAAGGTATAAACGGATTATCTCGACCGGTTTCTGTTTCATCGACGGTAACCGGAATTTTTCCGTGAATCTTTAAAAAGGGAATTATTTTTGTATTTAAAAAATCAAAATCAAGATTAATCTTTTTTAATTTTTCCTCGGTTGCCTTAGAGACCTTGGGAATGGCTGTGGTTGCCGTTTCTGAAGGAATAAGCTCTTGGGGCGCAGCGGTCTTTTTAAACAAACCGAAATATAAAACCAGGATGGTAACAAGGATTATCCCCAATCCCACATAAAGCAACATTCTTTGGCGCTTCCTTTGTTCAAGTGGTTGAATTGGCATAAATAAATTTATTTTTGATAATAAGTTTTAAGCGTTAGGTCAAATTTTAAAATTCCCGGAACCTCTTCCGATTCCCGCGAAATATTAATTGAATCTATATCAAGCAGGCGTATGTTTTCTTCTGCGGCATAAAAAAAGTTTTTCAGTGCCGTATAGTCGCCGATAAACCCCAAACTGATTAAAAGTGTTTTGTATTTTTTGGCCTGCGTTTCCTGCTTAATTGGCACCCCTTCTTCGGAAATCATTTTGGATGGACTTTCTTCGCTGGGCATTGATACTTCTAATTTGTCCAAAATGAGTCCCTGATCTTTTACCAATGATTCCAGCTGAACAATCAAATTGGGAATGTCTTCTTTTGAAGGCATAATGAAACTAATTTTATCAATGTTTTCCTTGTTTTCATCGTAAATTTTAATCAGCTCCTGAACCTTGGCCAAAAATACTTGTTTGTCCTCTAAAAGTTCTTTTTGCGCTGCAAAATTTTTTCTGGTTTGTAAAATCCCTTCCACTGCCGGAATATCAATAAACACAACAACCCCGATCAAGATTAAGACCAAAATTATTAAAATAATATCTTTAATTCTCATTGTATCTGCGTTTTTACTGCTTTGGTTTCGCTGTTTGTCAATAAAATTTTTAAAGGAAAACTAACAGAAAGCACAAATTTAATTCCTCCTTCTTCTGATAAAGAAATGTTTGAAACTTCTATCTTCTGCGCCAACGGTTCATTTTCGCTTAACTTTGCGTTTTGAAAAGCAAGCATTTGTTTGGCCAAAGAGGTGTAGGTAGAGGTTACGGCCGAGGCTTGAAAAGAAACCTTATCGGGTTCCAGTGTAAGCTTGCCGTCAGAAAAATAAACATCGTGCATAACCAAGCCCTCAATTTTCTTAAAAACATTAGACCAATAGGTGTGCTTTTCAAAAACTTCTTTTAAAATGCTCATTCTCGTGTCTAAATCAATAATGTCTTTTTCTTTTTCCGGCTCTCTTTTATTTTCCAAAGCAACAATTTCTTGCTTAACCAATTCCAGATTCGCATTTAATCTTTTGTTGTAAAATATACTGCCAACATAAACGGCAATGCTTAAAATAACTAAAAACAACATAAAAAATGTTGTTTTTGAAAAAACTTTTTTCCATCTTTCCTTTTTTTCCCGATATTCAATTGGTACTAAATTAATTTCTGCCATTTTGTGCTTTTAAAAGGGAACCGAGGCCGCCTTATTCCGATCTCATTGCTGCACCAACGGCCACAGAAAATTCTGGCCCGATTTCTTCCAGGGTTTTTTGTAAAACCGTGGGATAAATCACATTTTTCCAGGGATTTGCTTCAATGGTTTTAATTCCCACCCTTTCTCTAATATGCTCCACCAGGCCCTTTAATTTTGAGGCCCCGCCGTTAAGAATGATTTTATCTATCTTTCTTCCGGTTTTAAATTGATAAGAATTTATCATTCTTTCAATTTCGTCGGTAATCCTGCTAATGGGAATAATTAAAATTTCTTTTACTTCGGTGCGGTTTTGCTTTTCCGCTTCGTGATCAAATCCGTAAGACATCTTGAATTCCTCTGCTCTTTGTGAGGCAACCCCTAATCCCGTGGCCAATGCTCTGGTCATTTCTCCTCCTCCCACATCAAGGCTGTGGCTCATTTGTACGATTCCCTTGTCTACAATGGTAAAAGACGATGCCCTCACCCCTACATCTAAAATACAGGCCGATTCCTTGTCCTGGCTCATTAAAGAACGTGCTACGCTAAAACTTTCTAATTCCAGCGCCATCACCTCTATTCCCAAATCATCGGCAATGCGCAAATACTTATTAATTACCTCAATGGGAACCGCAATCAACAAAACCCTTTTGCCCTTAAAGGGCTTGGGCGAAAAATCATTTTTAATTATTCCGGTTTCAATTACCCGCCAATCAAGAATTACTTCCGGTAATGGAATGGGCACATATCTTCTGGCTTCAAATTGAATTGCGCGTTCCAGTTCTTTTTCTGCCATAAACGGCATTTCAATCACACTTACAAAGCTGGAAAAAACCGGAACCGTCATTACTGCGCTTTTTACCGTCACTTCGGCTTTTTCCAAAACAACCCTTAACATTTCTCGCGCCACAATCTCAAGCGTTTTTAAGGAAGTGGTCTGAAAAATATCGTTTAATCTTTCCAAATAACCGATAGTTGAAATCTGTCCGTATGTTTCCAGTCTAAACTTCTCATTCTCTCCTCTTAATTGTACTACTTTTATGGAAGCAGTTCCAATATCTATGCCCAAGCTGGACCTGGATTTTTTCTTGAAAATCTTTAAATTTATTTTGGGAATTTTGGGATTAAATTTTATTTTCATTTCAATTTTAACTTAATTGCTTTTACCACGGCCTGATTTCTTTCCATTTCGGAAGCGGCAAATTCACAATCACCTGTTTGGTTGTTGAGCATTGTTTGCCAAAAGAATCGGTAACGGTTAAGGTCACATCTTTGGTGCCGCTGGTTAAAAACTGGGTAGTGGGATTTTGCTGGGTGGAACTGGAAGGATTTGCATCGGTAAATGTCCAGTTCCAATTGGCGCAGGGGGTTTGGCTTCCGCTTAAATCATAACAAATAGAGGTATCGCTGAAATTGACGCTCTGCTGCGGGCTGGGGTTAATTGGCGACCAGGTGAAATTGCATATGGGCGCGCGGTGGTTTGGGGTATTAAAGGCAGTGCCATTGATCCAGCCGGAATCAAGACCCCGACTATCATAAACCCTTACCCGCCAATTATAGGTGCGGTTATAGGTCAGATAATCGGATTGGGCGCTGGGCAAAACAATAACTGCCTGATTGTTGCTTGACGGGCTGGGATTGGAAAGTCCGGAATAGGTGCGATCTATTTCCGGAGAAGGAAATGAAGCTCCGCTGTCATCAACCTGGAAATCAAATCTGCTCTGGGTGTCATTGTCCGCATCAGAATATGTCCAGGAAAAGAAATAGGCAGGAGAAGAAGAACAGAAGTCGGGAACGGAAAAATTTAAATTGCTTGCGCTGGGCTTATTATTAAGAACGACCGTCACCGTACCTCCTGTGTCAGTATTGGTATTTCCCGCTCCATCAGTAACCGTATAACGAAATCGGTAAGTATTGCCATTAACTACCGGATAGTCAAAATCTGCGGTTCCCGAATATATTGAAGTCCAATTTCCGCCATTAACAGAAGCCTCAACCAAACCACTGGCAATTCCGGTTCTTTCATCCGCTTCAATTAAGGTAATATGAATGCTGGTATTGGCAATGGTTCCTTCTGTGTACTGGATATCGGCAATGGGCGGTACGGTATCGCGGGTAAATGCATAGATTGCGCTGTCTGAACTGATTAATCCCAAAGAGTTTTCTGCCCACCCATACCAAAAATATGTTCCATCTTCAAAAAAGGTGATTGGCCCAACCGAACTTATTTCCATTGAATTTACCTGATTTCCAACAAAAGACCCGCTGCCCACCACCTGAAAATAAGCACGAACCAATGAGCCATTATCATCGCGAACCCTGGCCTGAAATAAGGGATTGGGATTAGCCGAATTGAGATAACCCATAGGTGAAATCGGGGCAATGCTCGGCAGTTCGGCAATAGTAAACGTACAGGAATCGGTAATATATGTTGTTGAACAAGAGGTCGCGAAACGAAACGAAACAGTATGCGTGCCCAGCTCTAATTGTGAAACATCAACTCTTGCAATTATAACCTCGCCCTGACAATCGCTACATCCATAGGGCTGACACAGACAATTACAAGTTGTTGGATCTTGTACGCGATTTAAATCATCCACATCGGCCCACGCCCCATTGTCTAAATTATATTCTACGGCGCCGATACTACAGCCCTCGCAATCAAAGACGCAGGGACTTCCTTTTTCGCATGCATCTCTGCACTTGCCGCTATCCATCTTAAATTCAAGGATATACGACCCAATAACCGGTCCGGATGGACAATTGATAATTCTTCCGCTCCCTGACAAACAACCAGCATAAGAAGGGCTAATAATTAAAAATGTTCCATAAAAAACAATGGCCATTAAAACGATCCAATTTGGTTTTTTTAACATTATTCGCTTCATTTTTTCTTTTCTTTAATAATATAACGAAATAATAAAAAATAAAATAGGTAATTCTTTAGGGAATTACCTATTTATTTCTTGTTTATTGTTCTGTTTCTGTCATCTGGAATGCGGGATACCGCCGTAATCAAACCAAACCCACAAATATTCTCCCCCACCGCTTGATTTGTAAACCTTATCAATTAAATAACCGTTTAACCAAATTTTATGCGCTCTTATATCGCATGTATTTCCCCCCAGAGTAAAAAATGCTGAATCTAACACATATATTCGATAGGCATCATCTCCGCTGTAATCTTTGGGATAGGCCTTTACATTAGAAACAATTAAACCAAACAGATCCGTTTCTATTTCTAACATTTCTTTCGGACCGCCAATACCATTTAAATAAACTGAACGGGGATCAAACCAAAGCCTTGGGCAAGCCGGAACATCATCTACTCTTTGATATTTTATATCTACTGTTATATACCTTATTTCTACTGGCGGTATGGGCCCGGTAGGACTTTTGTGGCAACCGGGCATAAAAACGATCAACAAAACAATCAAACCGAGATTTCTGATTTTCATCTTTACCTCCTTTGATCCCTTATAAAGGGGACCTTTTATTTTTATATTTAAAGTGCAAAATGTGCTTAAAATTGATTTCTTTTATTATAGAATAAATCGCTTTATCTGTCAATTAATAAATGTCGCTGATTGCGTTCTCCGTATGGCGAATGTCAAATGTTTTATCGCGATAAATCTCAATGGCTAAAATATCAATCTGCCAGGGAGCATTGGTAAGCTTATTTTTATTTAGATAAATTTCTGCCAACTGAATTAATTTCTTTTGCTTTTTAGGAGTAATATTGTCTTCGGGAAAAAATTCTAAAGGTCCGGTCATTTTTCTCGTCTTGACTTCAAAAAAAATGATATCATTGGTTTTTTGGGCAATGATATCTAACTCTCCAAAATTACTGTAGCGGAAATTTTTATCTAAAATTTTATAACCTTTTTCTTTTAAAAATTTCTCCGCAATTTTTTCTCCTAAATCTCCTAAATCTTTTTTCTCACGCATCTTTATTCTTTTTCGTTTAATTTATCAACGATGACCTCTGCAATTTTCAAGCCCGCTTCGCTGCCGATGTCTGTCCATAAACCGCGATGCACATAACCCAACAGTTGACTATTTTTTGCGAGTTCCGGAAAAATCAGTTTCTCTATGGAAAATGGCTCATTCTTTTTCTGCGATTTAAAGGTTTTTAATTTGAATATTTCTGGAGAAAGAATGTAAAATCCCGCATTAATATATCCGGAATACTGATAATCGGGCTTTTCCATAAATTCAATTACCCGGTCGTTTTTAATTTTAACTAATCCGTAATCTAGTGGCTCTTGGGTATAAAAAACCGCCATTGCGCCAATAATGTCTTCATAAGAAACCCTCTTTCTTAAGGGGGAAATTTCTAAAGGAAGAATGTGCGGAGTATATGCTTTTAAAAATGGAGAAGAAGGGAAAAATCTCGGTTCGGAGATATTTTTTCTGTAAAATTTAACAAATTCAGAAATATTAAAATTAGACAAGGTATCTCCGTTCATCACCAAAAAGTCTTTTTTTAGATCATTGGCTGCGTTTTTTACTGCTCCGCCAGTGCCAAGCGCCTTTGTATCCACCACATACTCAATTCCGGCTATTTTCCCTCTTTTTACCGAAATGCTTCCTTTGGGATCTTTTTTCTTCAAATACTTAAGAATTTCTTCTGCTTTATAAAACAGGCTCAAACGAATATCGTCAAGCTTATGCGCCTTTAATAGTTCCAATTGATATTCTAAAAGCGGTTTTCCCTTAATTTCAATCAGGGACTTGGGGGAATTTTTCAATTTTCCCGGCAGGTTGGTCCTTCCTCCTGCCAAAATAATAACCTTCATTTCCTTAAAATTAAATTTAGAATTAATTCTAGCACCTAAAAATTAAAAATCAAGCCCGGACACAATTATTCAATTTCTACTGTTTTGTTCTTTGATTTGTGCCCGGAAACAATCCTAATCTTTGATTTTGGCAGACCAAGATATTCGCTTAAAATTTTAATCATTGCCTGATTTGCCCGTTGAAGAACCGGCGGTTCCTTAACCCGAATCAAAAAATGAAAATCATCAATTTTTTCAATTGAATTCTCCCTTGAGCGCGGTTTGATTTTAACGCTGATTTTCATATAAAAGCGCCAGATATGAGGCGATAATTGCTGCGGTTTCTGCGCGAAAGATTAATTTTGACACACTTAAAATTTTAAAACTCGCTTTTTTGGCTTTTTCAATTTCTTCTTCGCTCCATCCTCCTTCCGGCCCAATCCAAACACCAATTTTTTGCGCATTGTTTAAAAAGTCTAATTTGACCGGCTTCTCCCCTTCGGGTTCAAAAAATAAATTGAGGTTATTGCCCGGGGCCTCTCTAATTGCTTTTTCAAATTCCATTTTTTGAGAAAGGATAGGCAAAATTCCTCTTCCCGACTGCTCCGCTGCTTCTTTTATAATCTTTTCCAGCCGCGCTTTCTTTATTCCGGTTTTTATTGTCCTTTTACAAATAATTGGAACGATTTCGCTTACCCCCACTTCGGTTGCTTTTTCAACCAAAAAATCAAAACGCTCTCCTTTTAAAATTGAAGCATAAAGCACAATTTTGGTTTTTGGTTCGCAATGATTTTCCCTAAGTTCGATTATCTTTCCCAATACGCCCGTTTTGCTTATATCTACAATTTCAACAACTGCTTCCTTCAAATCGCCGTTACACAAAACAATGCCTTGGCCCGGCCCCAATCGCAAAACATTTTTTATCTGGCGGCAAATTTCCTTGTTAGAAATTTTTATTTCTTGAGTCCCGAAATCAAAATTGCCAAAAAAACGATTAATTCTCATAGTGTTTTAAAATGTCCGTTAAGAAGATTGGCTATATAGTTTTTAAACTCCATCTGTTCATGAATGCTGTTATAAACCTCCAAAGCAATGATTTCTCCAAAAACATCTTTGGGTAATGTGGTCAAATAATCAAAATCCCTTAAGCTGGTAATTGTATGCTTATCTTCGTTGGTCTGCGGGTCAAAACCGTTCAGATGATTGCAAATAACCTTATTTTTTCTTTTTTGCGAAAAAATGTAATATGCTTCCTCGCTTCCCTTTGCAATGGCTGCTTTTAAATGCGAAAGGTCAATACAAAACCCGGCAATTTTTTTCATATCCACTGCCTTAACAATGGAATTGTCATAATTCATTTCCAAATAAATTTTATCCCAGTATCCTTGCCATTTGTCCAAAAATTGAAAAAACTCCTCATGAATATTAAAACAACGGGTGTGAAAATTTTTGATAAAAAACTCCACATCTTCTTTTTCGGTATCATCTATTAGATGTACCAGGGGCACTTCTTTAATTGAAGATTTAAGCAAAAATTTATAAAGATGATTGCGTTCTTTAACGTCAAACTGACTTAAAAATACGGCAACCTTTTGAATTTTTAAATCTTCAATCTCGCGTAATTTTTCTTGCCAGTCCTTATTTGCCACGCCGGTAATGCTGGGATAGATCCTACTTAAAAAATCGGTTTGTTGCATAAATATTTTTTAATTATGATCCTAACAAAAGAGGAGATAATTTTTATCTCCTCATAGAATTTGGCGGATGCTCTAATTTTAATTTTCTTTCTGCGCATTTTAAAAGTATATCTGTTTCCGAATCTTGGTTCTGTTTGTTTTGTAGTTTTTCTAATTCTTCCAGCGTTTCTTTATTTAAAGCAATTCCTGCTCTCTGCGCTTTTAAAAAAGCATAAAGTGCTAAAAATTTAAAATGGTAATCTCTATTGATTAATAATTTTCTTAAAAATGCTTCTGCGCATTGATTTTGGGTTTCTAAAAAAAATAACGCCACCCTGGAAATTTCGCCTTCCCAAAATAGATGCGAACCGATTGGATTTTCCCATCCGTGTTCTTGATTGCCAAATTCTTTTAAAAGAACTTCTAATTCTTTAATTTCTTCTTCGTTCATTTTCCCCCTCCTTTCCTTTTCATTTTAACATAAAATATAACGCAATAAAACAATATATTGGACCTGGGCAGAATCGAACTGCCGTCCCGGCAATGCGAATGCCGTGTTCTGCCACTGAACCACAGGCCCTTATTCGTGACGCAAAGCTTCAATGGGACTTAATTTTGCTGCCTTTTTTGCCGGATAAATTCCAAACACCAAACCCACGATTGTTGCTACGCCAAAGCCCAAAACCACTGCGCCAAAAGGAATGACAAATTTCCAACTTATATTTAATAATTTAGTCAAAATTATTGAAGCAGTCAAAGAAAAAGAAATTCCCCCAATAAAACCGATAATTCCTCCCAGTAGGGTTATGGTAATTGATTCAATTAAAAATTGATTTAAAATATCTTTGTTTCTTGCGCCCACCGCTTTTCTTAATCCAATTTCTCTGGTTCTTTCCGTAACCGAAACCAACATAATATTCATAATGCCGATTCCGCCAACAATTAGGGCAATCGCGGCAATTGAAGAAAGAAATGCGGTTAATATTCCGGTAACCTGCTTTACCATATTCGCTGCTTCAACCTGACTCATAACCTTAAAATCATCTTTTGATAAATCCCCTTCAGGATTATAAATTCCGTGATTTTCTCTCAAAATTAAGCGAATGTCCTCAATCAAAGGATTGACTGCGCTTTCGCTTTTTGCCTTTATGGTAATTGCATTTAAATGGTCAATGCCCAATAAAAATCTTTGCGCGGTGGTCACCGGCACATATACATATTCATCAAAATTTTGAAATGTTTTCATTCCCCGTTCTTCCATTACGCCGACAACCCTAAAATCGGCTTTTTTAATACGAATTGTTTTGCCAACAGGATCTTCTTCGCCAAACAAATCCTGAGCAATTTTGTAACCCAAGGTTGCTACCTTGGCCGCAGACTTAACATCTTCCTCATCAATATCTCTGCCTTTATATGTATGCCAGTTATCTATTTCATAAGCTTCCGGCGTTACGCCAATAAAAGTAATTTTTTGATCTTCATTGCGATAAATTGCCCGGCCCGAACCATAAACCATAGGATATGCCATTTCCACTAATGGCTCCTTGCGAATGTCTTCAAGGTCTCTTAGGGTTAGGGTTTTAATACTCATTTCTTCAATTACCGAAGTGGCAAATCCGCCGCCCTTTTTAGGATCAAAAGAACCCGGCTCAACATAAATCGTATTTGCGCCCATGGTTTGCAGTCGACTGATAATTAAATTCTGCGCGCCCCTGCCCAAAGACATCATAATAATTACCGAGGCCACGCCAATTACAATTCCCAACATAGTTAAAGCCGAACGCATTTTATTCGTCCTTAGGGTATTTAAAGAAATTTTAATTGCGTCTTTAAATTCCATAATTTTTATTTAATTAAGCCGTTTTTGGCGATTTTTCTATCTTTGATCGGCTCATCGCTAACCACTTTTCCGTCTTTTAAACGAATCAATCTTTTTGCCATTTCCGCAGTATACACCTCGTGGGTTACCAAAATAATTGTGTGACCCTGATCATTAAGGTTTTGTAAAATTTCCATAATTTGCTGGCCGGATTTACTGTCTAAATTTCCGGTGGGTTCATCGGCAAAAATTACCGCAGGATTATTAACAATTGCCCGGGCAATTGCCACCCTTTGCTGTTCTCCGCCGGAAAGCTGGTTGGAATAATGTTTTACTCTGTGTATAAGCCCCACCGATTCAATTGCCTTCAAAACGCGCTCGCGTTTTTCTTCTTCGGAAATTTTGGTATAAATGAGCGGCAACTTTACATTGTCAAAAACGCTGGTTCTTGGCAATAAATTGAAAAATTGAAAAACAAATCCCATTTCCTCATTGCGAATATAGGCAAGCTGATCATCGTCCAAATCTTCAATGCTTTGACCTTTAAATTTATAAATTCCCGCGCTCGGTCTGTCTAAAAATCCCATAATATGCATCAGGGTTGATTTTCCCGATCCCGATGGTCCGGTAATCGCCAAAAATTCACCCTCCCGAATATTAAAAGACACGCCGTCTAAAGCGATTGTCTTTACTTCATCATCGCAATATTCTTTTGTTAAATTCTTGAGTTCAATCATTTTCAATCTTTCTTGAGATAGGTAACTACCTTTTCACCCTGTTCAATTCCGCTAATAATTTCTACTTTCCCGTCGCTTCCCCTTAATCCCGTATTTACCTTAACCTCGTTAATTTCTTTTCCTTTCAAAACCCGCACTATTTTTTCTCCGTCTTTGGTAATTACCGCGCGCTGGGGAACATATAAAACATTTTCCTTTTTCAGCGCCTCAATTTCCACATCTCCGCTCATTCCCGATCTTAATCCCAAAACCGGATCCAAAAACAACACCCTGATTTGATAATAAACAATGCCGTCAATAATTGTTTCTGCGGGATCAATGTCTAAAATCTGACCGGTAAACTTTTGTTCGGGAAAAGCATCAACATTAACTATCACCGGGTCGTTGATATCCACTTCGCCAATTTCGGTTTCCGCAATATTTGCCCGCATCTGAAACCCGTTCGGACTTAAAATCTTAACAATGGTCTTTGCTCCGGCAGTAACGATTTCTCCCGGCTTGCCGTCAATTTTGGCAACCGTCCCGTCAAAAGGGGCAATGATGCTTGCCTCTTTCAATTTCTGACTATATTCTTCTAAATTCGCCTTGTATTTTTCTACTTCTGCCTGATATACGGCAATATCTACGTCGCGGGGAGGAGCAGTTAATTTTTCTAAATCCAATTCTAATTTTTTCAAATTGCTCTCTGCGGAATTAATATTAATCTGATTGGTGATTCTTTGATTGGCAATCTCTGCTTGGGCATTGCCGATATTGATAAAGGCAGAAGTTGTTTCCGAGGCATCGGTGGTAATTGTGGTTTTATCCGTGCTGCTTAATTTGCCGATAAACAAGGGGTCGCTTGCCGCGGTTTTGGCAAAATCCAAAAGATTAATTGTTTTTTGAAGCGCCGTCCACAAAGACGCAAGCGCCGTATCAATGTTTTCATTGGTGGGGTCGTCTAATGCAATGTCTATAAGCGCCTGCGCGCCAACAACTGTGCTGCTACCCAAAAATGCTTCTTCTGCCAATTGTTTTTTTTCGCGAAATTGCCGGGAAATTGTCGATTCATCAGAAAAATAGGTTTTTTCCATGTCTTTCATATCCGTAATCGCCTTATTGCATTTGCTTGCCGAACTTAATAAATAGGAAATTGCGCTGTTATAGTCCTGCGCCAAATCATTTTCCGCCTTTGCCTTGGCATCATCTAAAGCGGTTTTGGCATTTTCTACCAGGTGCTCGGCAATTTTAATTTCCTCACTGGTTGCTCCGGCTAACAGCTGATCTAATTTTGCTTTTGCCTGACTATATCCTGCCTGGGATTGCAGATATTGAGGATAAACCTCTCCGGTATCCAGGCGCGCCAAAACAGCGCCTTTTTTCACTTTATCGCCCACATTTACCAAAATTTTATCAATGGTTCCCGAGGTTTTAAACTTTAAATCAATCTCGTCAATGCCTTCTACCGTACCGTTGGCAGTAACCTGTTTTATCACCGTTCCTTTTTCTACGGTTGCCCATTCATAAACCGGCGTTTTGGGTTTAAAAATAAAAAATCCCAAAACACCTGCCGCGAGCAAAATAACGGCGATAATGATTTTGGTTCTTTTTTTCAGATTTTTAATTTCTTTTAATTTTCTGATCAAACCCCTTTCGGTTTTCTCAAATTCAACCATGTTTTTAATTTAATGATTATCAATATTATAGCACCATTATTTTAAAAAAGAAAAGGGCCCGTTTGTTAACGGGCCGATTTTTAATTTTACTTATTAGAGATTAGCTTAATAAGGTTTTCGGGATAAAAGAGAATACTGGTAATTTCTACTTCAGGATCAAATTGTTCAACCTGCAAATCCTGAGTGTAAAGGTTAATTGCTTGGTTAAAAGAAATCTTGCGAAAAAGAATCTGGCGCGGATCATCGCATCTCATCACAAAAAACTTTCCCGGTAATAATTCACGAAAGCGCATCTTCAACGGTATTTTATTACTCATTATTTCTCCCTCTGAACAGAAAAATATCTTAAAAACATGCTAATTTTTTCCGGATTTTCACATTCTGGCGAAGGTATGTTACCCGCCAAATTATGCAGAAAGTGGTCAATTTTTTGAATAAACCCCAAAGAAAGGGGATGAGTACGGTTATCAACGCGCGCAGAAATAGTGATTTTATCAAATTCAATGGTTAAAAGGAGCGGTGCAATCTCAGAATCTTTGGTAATTAAAAATAGCTTTGCTTCAAATTTGCTTTCTGTCATTTTCCCTCCTTAAGGTACAATGTTGATAATTTAAATTAGCAGAAAAATGATATTTTGTCAAATTAAAAACCAGCCCGGTGACGGGCTTTTTTTGTTTTGGGGATGTTGGATCTGAGTAAGTTGCGGGTTTTTATGCGATATTTGCGCGAATCAGCTGATAAGGATAACCGATATTGTTCTTTCTCTCGGCCGGCTGTCAAAATCTATAAAAACAATCTGCTGCCATCGGCCCAATACCAACTCGCTATTTTCAATCGGCACGGCCAAAAATGGTTTAATCAATGCCGATAAAATATGAGATTGACCATTCTTTTCTCCCCAAGTTTTATTATGGCGGTAATTCTCATCAAAAGGCGCTAATTTTTCTAAAAACTCCTTAAAGTCTTCAATTAAATTCGGCTCATATTCAATGGTGGTTATTCCGCAGGTTGAGCCGGGCGAAGATATTAAGCAAATTCCCTCTTTTGTTTTTGATTTTTTAACAAATTCATCAATCTGGGGAGTTATATCAATTATATCGTTTCTCCCTTTTGTAGAAATAGAAAATTTATACATTGCCTTATTTCAACTTCTATCTTCAATAAATTTCGCAAATGAGCGGTCAAAGGTTTTCCTACTTAGATTTTATTTCTGTTGACAGTCTATATCTTTATTTCCCCGCCCTGTTAAATTCTAAAAGAATTTTTGGGGTCAACTTGTCCCGTTATACTGAAGCTATTTTACGGGATTAATTTCTCGAATTTTTGGGTTGGGTTTAATAACTCTAAATCTTTCCAATTACTAAAGTCATTAACTTTTAATTCTTTTCTCGATTTATCAAAATAAACCCAGCGCCCGCGATAATTTCGGTCTGTGTTGGCAACTATTCCGCCAAAAGGGGGGTTGCCTTCTTTGTTTTCTTTTCTCTTCGTCCCGCCACTCTTCGTGCTTGAAATCTTAACATCTCATCAATTTTTTCATACATTTC
>Ga0078972_1007387_pt1 | contig 24472 bp, 19 predicted proteins | sample YelNatPaOPGAMG01_FD_67568 | JGI IMG/M metagenome (GOLD analysis project Ga0078972, IMG submission 67568) | Hot spring thermophilic microbial communities from Obsidian Pool, Yellowstone National Park, USA - OP-RAMG-01 (SPADES assembly) (version 2) | ecosystem: Environmental > Aquatic > Thermal...
CGGTGGCGATCGTCTCCGGCCTGTCGCGCGCGTCCCGGGCCGGGGTGATCATCCGCGGCGGTGGCGCTCTGGAAAACCTGGGGCACGCAACGACTTTGGTGATGGACAAGACCGGCACGCTCACGATGGGCCGTCCGGTGGTCGTCGACGTGATCGCCCCGCCCGGGGGTGATGCGACCGAGGTCTTGCGGTTGTCGGCCTCGGTGGATCAGCTCTCCCCGCACGTGCTGGCCGAGGCCATTGTGACCGAAGCCCTCGCGCGTGGGCTCGAGCTGTCCCTGCCCGCCGACGTGCTCGAGGAGCCGGGCCGCGGTGTCACCGCCACCGTCGGCGAGCGCCGGGTGACCGTGGGCAAACTGCCCGCCGATTCCGTGAGCGGCGCGTGGGCGCGGGGAGTGGTCAACCGGGCGCGCCTCGACGGCGCGGCCATCGCCTGGATGTGCGTCGACGGTGAACCGGTCGGCGCGGTGCTGTTGCGAGACCCGTTGCGCCGCCACGCGCCCCGCACGATGCGCCGGCTGCGCGCGGCCGGCCTGAATCGGCTCGTGATGCTCACCGGTGACCGCACCGAACCGGCGCGCGAGGTCGCCACGGTGCTGGGCCTCGACGAGGTCTACGCCGAACAAACCCCCGCCGACAAGGTCGCGGCGGTGCGCACCGAGCGGGACCGGGCGGTGACGGTGATGGTGGGCGACGGGATCAACGACGCGCCGGCGCTGGCGGCGGCGACGGTCGGCGTGGCCATGGGCGCACGCGGGGCCACCGCGTCCTCGGAGGCCGCCGACATCGTGCTGACCACCGACCGCGTCGACCGGCTCGCGGACGCGATGGACATCGCGCGCTGGTCCCGGCGCATCGCCGTGCAGAGCGCCGTGGTGGGGATGAGCCTGTCGCTGCTGGCGATGGTGATCGCGGCGCTGGGCTGGTTGCCGCCGGCCGCGGGTGCGCTGCTGCAGGAGGGCATCGACGTCGCGGTGATCCTCAATGCGCTGCGCGCGCTGCGCGGCGATCGGCACACCGAACTGGAGTTGCCCACCGACACCGAGCAGATGTTGCGGCGCTTCGCGGCCGAACACGACGAACTGCGCGACACCCTCGGTCTGCTGCGCGACAGTGCCGACCGCCTGGCCGACGGACCCGACGCCGCGGCGCTGGAATCGCTGAGTACCGCGCACGGCTTGCTGACCGAGCGGATCCTGCCGCACGAACGCGCGGAGGAGACCCTGCTGTATCCCGCGCTGGCGCGGCCGCTGGGCAGCGACGAGGCCACCGCGACCATGAGCCGCACCCACGCCGAGATCCAGCGCCTCGCCGAGCGCGTCGGCACGCATGTGGCGCTGGCGCAATCGGCCGGAGCGATCCAGCCCGACCAGGTCGACGACCTGCTGGCCTGCCTGTACGGCCTGTACGCCCTGCTGCGGCTGCACTTCGTCCAGGAGGAGGAGAACTACTTCACCCTGGTCGAGGACGACCCCGCTCCGCCCGACGCGAGTCGACGACCCGGCCCGGCTCCTCGTGCCGATTCGGCGGCCGGCTAGATCAGCCACATGGGTCTGCTGAGCGCGGTTCTGGCCGCCATCGTGGTGGCGACGGTCGCCACGGCGGTGTGGCTGGCGTGCAACCAACGCCGGGTGCAATCCGCGCTCACCCGAGCGTCCGACGCGGTTCAGCGGCCGCTGGACGCGCTCGTCGGGCGGCTGGGGGAGGGCCGAAACAACTGGGCGGCAACATTATTCGACGGTCCCGCAGTGGCCGTGCTCACCGTGGGCCTGACCACGCTGTGCGTTCTTTCCGCGCTGTTGGCCTATGTGTCCGACAGCGTGGAGGAATACGACGGAATCACCGTGCTGGACGAACCCGTCGTGGCGTGGGTGGCCGCCCACCGCGAGCCCGTGCTGACCACCGTGATGCATGCACTGAGCGTGGCGGCCAGTCCGGTGGCGGTGGCCGCGCTGGCGCTGCTGGTGTGCGCGGCGGCGGCGTGGCGGAGCCATAGCTGGGTGCCGCTCGCGACGGCCGGGATCGGGCTGGCGGGTTTCACCATGGCCCTGATCACGGTGAAGCTCGAGGTGGCTCGCCAGCGCCCGCCGCACCCGTACGCGGTGATGGCCGTCGACGGCTATTCGTTTCCCTCCGGCCACGCGCTGGGCGTCACGACCGCGACGTTGATCGCGGCATGGGCGCTCGCACGCTGGTTGATCCGTTCGTGGGGCGGCCGAATCGCGGTGTGGACGACTGCGGTTGCCCTCATCGGCGGCGTCGGCTTCTCCCGGGTGTATCTGGGGGTGCACTATCCCAGCGACGTGATCGCGGGGTGGCTGCTCGGCGCCATCTGGACGGGTGCACTGCTGACGGGCACCGGGCTATGGGTCCGGGTTCGCCGCCGGCGCCCGACGGCGCCGCCGGCGTCAGCGCGGGGACGTCCAGGAAACTGATCGCGCTGCCCGCCCGATCGCCCAGAGGGGGCTGGGGCCGGGCCGGGCACGGGCCGCGTTACCCGGCTAGGGACTTCGGTCCCTAGCAACCAGGAGGGGCGGAGCCGAGACTGAATTTGCCCGTGACCGTGAAAGGGAAGCAACATGAAACGCGAAGTGTGCAAGTTCTTTTCCGGGGCGTCTGCCGCGCTCGCCTATGCGCACGCCGCCTACGCGGTGGCGACGTCTCACGGCATCATCAACGAGCCCGTCTTCCTGGGGCGGCGCTGGGGTGTCAAGATCATGTGGACGGAGGCCGCAATCTACTCGGCGGCGAGCGTGGCGCTGGGCTACGCGGGCTGGGCTGCCAAACCGCAAGGAACGCAGCCGAATAGCGTGGTGCCGCAGACCGACGGACAGACGGGCCGGCCCGCGGGGGCCGGCAGCGAGTCGCAGCTCATGGCCCGCTGATCGATGCCGAATTCACTGGCGTCAAGCCGGCAACTACTCGATCAGCTTCGCGACGAACGCGGCCGCCGCGTGATTCTCGTGTCGCACTGCCTGCTCAACGAGAACACCCGATACGCCGGCGGAGCCACCCGGCCCGGCGCCGTGGCCGAAGTCGTCGACGAGCTGATGGCCGCGGGCTACGGCATCCATCAGCTGCCGTGCCCGGAGCGGTTGGCGTGGGGCGGAGTGCTCAAACGGCACAGCCTGCGGCTCTACCATTCCAAGGGCAACCCGCTGTATGCGGTGCGCGGGATTCTTCTCAGTGCATTCGTGTGGTGGACCGAGGTCGTCTACCGGCGTCTGGCGCGTCGGGTCGTACGCGATGTGTCCGACTACCAGCGGGCCGGCATCGCGGTTGCCGGCGTCGTCGGGATCGGTGCGTCTCCGTCCTGCGGGGTGACGACCACCCTCGATCTGCGCGCCTCGCTGGACGTCGTGGCCGCTTGCCCGGCCGCCGCCCTGACACGCGACGTCATGAACGAGCAAGCGGTGCTGGGCTGCCGTCGCACCGGCGCAGGACTGTTCATCAAGGCCCTCGACCGTGAACTGATCCGCCGCCGGCTGACCCTGCCGGCGTTCGAGCATGACCTCGCCGCGGAACTGCGCGGAAGCCGGCAGGCTGTCCTCGCCACAGGAACATGCAGGATTTTGGGCACCGACGCTGCGGGGAATTCGCCGGCAGCCCGGACCCGATGAGTACCCAGTTGCGCGAAGCCATCGCGGCCGCCCCGATGTTCGACGGGCTGGACAGCGCGCACGTGGAATTTCTGGCCGCCCAGAGCCGCGCGATCTTTCTGCCCGCAGGGCAGGTGCTCTTCCGGAAAGGGACGCCGTCGACGGGGTTCTACATGGTCCGCGAGGGCCTCATGCAGCTGTCGGTGTCCAATTCCGAAGGCGTGGTGAAGGTGCTCGAAATCCTGCGTCCGGGAAGCGCGTTCGGCCATGCGGTGATGTTCGTGCGCGAACCCTATCCGGTGGATGCCACCGCACTGGCCGATGCGCATCTGGTGTTCGTGCCCGCCGCGGCGGTGGACCGGGTCCTCGACGAGGACCCGGCGATGGCGCGCATCATGCTGGCATCGATGGCGCGCCGGCTGCAGGGAAAGGTCCAGGACATCGCCATGCTGTCCCTTCAATCGGCGACGCAGCGGATCGTCGCCTACATCCTGGGGGCGGCGGGCGCTCCCGAGAATGAACCTGGCCTCGGGACCCGGTCGACCAGCATCGAGTTACCGGCGCTCAAGCAAGTTCTCGCGTCGCGGCTGGGCATGACGCCCGAGACCTTCTCGCGCGCCATGCGCACCCTCGCCGACAAGGGCCTGATCCGTCCGAACGGCGGGGTCGTGCAAGTCCCCGATGTCGCGGCCCTGGACGCCTACGCGCGAAGCGTGTCGACGTTGTGATCACGCCCACAGCGGGGACTTGATCTAGGTCAAGCCCATCGGTCTCGGCGGTTCGTAGCGTCGAACACGTCAATCGCTCACCGTCGGAGGAGACCCGATGTTCTGCTATCAGTGCGAACAGACCGACCGCACCGATTCACCCGACCGCCCGAATCTGCTGACTTTCGGTTGCTCGAGCACGAAGGGCAATTGCGGCAAGGACGCCACCACCGCAGCCCTGCAGGACGTGCTGGTCCACGTCAACCTCGGCATCGGGCAGTACGCGCAGCAGGCCCGGCGGCTGGGAGCCGCCGACCCGCGATTCGCCGCACACGCCAGCTTCAACCTGTTCACCACCCTGACGAACGTCAACTTCAACCCCACCCGATTCATGGCGCTGATCTCGGTGGCGGTCGACATGCGCGAGCAGGCGAAGCTGGCCTACGAGAATGCGGCCCGCGCTGCCGGCGTCGAGCCCGAAACATTCACCGGCCCGGCCCAGTTCGTGCCCTCCCCGACGATCGCGGAGGTGGTCGCACAAGCCGGCTCCGTCGGCGTGGACGCCGGTCTGGAGCTGGTCGGTGCGGATGTGGTCGGGCTGCGCAACCTGAACCTGTACGGCCTGAAGGGTGTCTGCGCCTACGCCCACCACGCCCACGCCCTGGGATACCGCACCGACGAGACCGACGCGGGTATCGAAGCCGCACTGGCGTTCCTGGCCGGCGCGCCGGCCGATTCCGAGGCCCTGCTCGCCCACGCGCTCGAGCTGGGCTCGTTGAACCTCAAGGTGATGGAGATGCTGGACGCGGCCAACACCGGCAGCTTCGGTAGCCCCGTGCCCACGCCCGTGCGGATCACCCCGGTCCTCGGCAAGGCGATCCTGGTGTCGGGTCACGACCTCCACGACCTGCAGAAAATCCTGGAGGCCACCGAGGGTACCGGCATCAACGTCTACACCCACGGCGAAATGCTGCCCGCCCACGGCTATCCCGCGCTGCACGCCTACGGCCACCTCGTGGGCAACTACGGCGGAGCCTGGCAGGACCAACAGCGCGACTTCACCGCCTTCCCCGGGCCGATCGTGATGACATCCAACTGCCTGATCGAGCCGCAGCCGGCCTACCGCAACCGGATCTTCACCACCGGACCGGTGGGCTGGCCGGGCATCCGCCACCTCGACACCGCCGACGCAGCGTCCCTCGCCCCGGTTGTCAAGGCCGCACGGGCGTTGCCCGGTTTCACCGCCGAGGTGCCGTCGGAAACCATCACCACCGGATTCGGGCGCGACGCGGTGCTCTCGGTCGCCGACACCGTGATCCAGGCCGTCAAAGACGGTGCGATCAAACGCTTCCTGCTCATCGGGGGATGCGACGGCGCCGCACCCGGGCGGAACTATTACACCGATGTCGCCGACCACGCACCCGACGACACGGTGCTGCTGACCCTGGGTTGCAACAAGTACCGGTTCAACACCCACGAGTTCGGTGACATCGCCGGCATTCCAAGGCTGCTCGATGTCGGCCAGTGCAACGACAGCTACTCGGCGGTACAGATCGCGCTGGCGCTGGCCGACGCTTTCGACTGCGGTGTCAACGACCTGCCGCTGAGCCTGTTCGTGTCGTGGTTCGAGCAGAAGGCCGCCGCGGTGCTGCTGACCCTGCTGTCGTTGGGAATTCGTAACATTCGGCTCGGGCCGACGCTGCCGGCATTCCTCAGCCCGGCCGTGGTCGACATCCTCGTCGAGCAATTCGCCCTCAAGCCCATCGGCGATCCCGCGCAGGATCTGGCCGACGCGATGGCGGGTGCCTGATGACCGAGACCGCCGCGATCACCGCCGACACCGGGCTGGCGGGCTACGACGTCGTTCTGGTCACCAGCGACGGCGAGGAATCGACCATCTGCTGCGACGCCCAGACCACCGTGCTCGCCGCCGCAGAGCAGGCGGGCCTCGTGTTGAAGTCGACCTGTCGGACCGGTGGGTGCGGGGCCTGCTCGGCCGTACTCGCCGACGGGCACGTGGACATGGGCAAGCACGACCCGGGCGTCGTCGAGGTCCCCGAGAACCAAGGCGGAATCCTGTTGTGCTGCAGCGTTCCCCGCACCGATTGCCGCATCGACCTGCCGTATGACCGCAGTCAGGTCGTCGCGGCGCCACCGACGCAACGGCAGGCGCAGATCACCGGCCTGCGGCGGGTCGCCGACGAGGTGATGCACCTCGAGGTCGCGCTGCTGGCCGCGACCGACGGATCGTCGTCGGCGGACTTCGACTCGGGCCAGTTCGTGCGAATCACCGTCCCGGATACCGACGTCCGGCGCGCCTACTCGCCGGCCAACACCGCCAACTGGGACGGGCAGCTGGACTTCTACATCCGGTTGCTGCCGGGCGGCCGGATGTCGCACTACCTCACCGAGAAAGCGGCCGTCGGCGACGTCCTGGCGATCTCCGGTCCTCAGGGATCGTTCACCCTCGCCGAGAACGGGCTGCGGCCCCGCTGGTTCCTGGCGGGCGGCACCGGGTTGTCGCCGTTGCTGTCGATGTTGCGGCGGATGGCCGAGTGGGGCGATCCGCAGCCGGCGCGGCTGTTCTTCGGTCTCACCCGCCACACGGAAGTGTTCGGCCAGGACGAACTGGCCGAACTGGCCGAGTCGATGCCCGGCTTTCGGACCGACACCGTGGTGTGGGAACCGGATCCCGGGTGGGCCGGCGCGACGGGCAACCCCGTCGACCTCGCAGCGGCCGAGGTGGGGCTGCTCGACGAAAGTCCCGACGTCTACGTGTGCGGGCCCCCGCCGATGATCGAGGCCGCCTACGCCGCCCTCACTGCGGCCGGGGTGCCGCGCGAGCAGATCTACGCCGAACGTTTCTTCAGTAGTTCCTGAAGGCGATCCCCGGCCGTACCCGGGGACCAGGGCCGACCCCGAACGGAAGGATGCCGCAAACCGAGGGTTAGGTTTGTATGCATGGCCAACGAGGGGGGTGAACCCGCGTTCACTTGGCAGGGCCGGCGCGAGCCGGGGGGCCCGTGCACGAACAGCTCGACGATCTGACCGCGGCTCGCGACCAGATGGAGCAGCTGGTGCGCGTCATCGTCGAGATCGGTTCCGACCTGGACCTGGACGTCACGTTGCACCGTATCGTGCACGGGGCGATGGAGCTGACCGGTGCCCGGTACGCGGCGCTGGGCATCCGCGCGCCCGACGGCGCCCTGGCCTCGTTCGTCCACGAGGGAATCGACGAAGAGACGGCGCGCCGGCTCGGCGACCTGCCGGTCGACGGGGGCCTGCGCGTCGACGACCTGAGCACTCACCCGCAGGCCGGCGGGCTGCGCGGACACCACCCGCAGTTGCGGGCGCTCCTGGGCATACCGATCACTGTCCGGGCGGCCGACTTCGGCAGCCTCTATCTGGCCGACGACCGGCCCGGCCGGGCGTTCTCGGACACCCAACAGGCGGCCGTGCGAGCTTTGGCCACCGCGGCGGCCGCCGCCATCGACAACGCGCGGCTCTTCGAGCGGGAACGCGAAACGGGGAAATGGACGAAAGCCAGTCGCGAGATCACCACGGCGCTGCTGTCCGGCGACCCGCAAACGGGCCCGTTGCAGCTCATCGTGAACCGGGCGCTGGAACTGGCCGACGCCGAGCAGGCGATTCTGCTGGTTCCCGGGGAACCCGACCTGCCCGCCGACGAAGTCGACACCCTGGTGGTGTCCGCGACGGCGGGCCGCTACGCCACGCAGGTGATCGGTCAGCAGGTACCGATGGACGGCTCCACCACCGGCGGCGTCGCGCGTCGCGGTCAACCGGTGATCACCGATTCCTTCCAGTATCCGATCGAGGGGTTCACCGACGTCGGTGAACGTTCGGCGATCGTCATGCCGCTGATCGCCGACAGCAGGGTGCTGGGCGTGATCGCCGTAGCGCGCCACCCGCACCAGCCGCCCTTCGGCAACGACTACCTCGAATTGGTCAGCGACTTCGCCCGGCACGCCGCCATCGCGTTGGCGCTGGCGGCGGGCCGCGAGCACGCGCTCAATCAGGAGCTCGCCCAGGCGGACACCGTCGACGACGCGGTGCACGCCGCGGCCCAGGAGCTGCGCCGGCTGTGGCGGGCGCGCCGCGTCCTGGCCGTCACCTTCCCGGCCCGCAGTGCCCCGGCGGGAATCGCTTTCGGCGCTCCGCACGTGGTGTCGGTCGGCGAGCCCGCGCAGTGGGACGACCTGCCGTCGGACACCCGAGCGGTGCTCGAGTCGTTGCGCGACGGAGATCTGCTCGCCCCCAACGCATCTCTGCCGGGAACGGCGGGTATCGCACTACAGCACCCGGAGGGGGTGCTCGTCGTCTGGATGGAACTGGTGGCGCAGCGGCCGTTCACCCTGGAGGATCAGACCTTGCTCACCGTGCTCGCGGGCCGTCTCGGCCAGGGCCTGCAGCGGGTGCACCAGGTCGACCAGCAGCGCGAAACCGCGCTGGCGCTGCAACATGCGATCCTGGGCCCTGCCGATCTCCCGCACGGGTTCACGGTGCGTTATCAGGCCGCCAGCCGCCCACTGCAGGTGGGCGGCGACTGGTACGACATCGTGGATCTGGACGACGGGCGCATCGCGCTGATCGTCGGCGACTGCGTCGGGCACGGCCTCGCCGCCGCCACCGTGATGGGGCAGATGCGCAGCGCCTGCCGCGCGCTGCTGTTCGAAAACCCAAGCCCCGGAGCCGCTCTGGTGGGCATGGACCGGTTCGCGGCGCGGCTGCCCGGCGCCCAGTGCACCACCGCCGTCTGCGCGGTGCTCGACACCCGCACCGGCGAGTTGGTGTACTCCAGCGCCGGGCATCCGCCGCCCATCCTGGTGAACGCCGACGGCACCACCCGGATGCTCGAGGGCGGCCACACCATTGCACTGGGGATCCGACGCGACTGGTCGCGCCCGGAGGCCCGCGTCACCATCCCCGCGCGCGCCACGCTCCTTCTCTACACCGATGGTCTGGTCGAACGGCGCCGCTTCGGGCTGGAACACGGCATCTCCCGCGCCGCCGCCTTCGTTCAGGACGGCCGCGTCCTGGCGCTGGACGATCTGGCGAACCAGATCATGTCGGGTCTCGCGCCGACCGGCGGCTACCAGGACGACGTCGCCCTCCTGCTGTACCGCCATCCGGCCCCGCTGGAGCTTGAATTTGCCGCCGAGGCAAGCAATCTCGCCTCCACCCGCGCCGCGTTGCGCAACTGGCTGGGCCGGGTCCAGGTGGACGCCGACCAGGCCATGAACGTGCTGGTCGCCGCCGGGGAAGCCGTCTCCAACGCCATCGAGCACGGTCACCGGCACACTCCCCAGGGCACCATCAGCCTGGCCGCGACCGCGCTCGTCGACCAGGTGCAGTTGACCATCATCGACACCGGCTGCTGGAAGACCCCGCAACCGGAGGCCGATCCCCATCGCGGCCGGGGTATCGAACTCATGCGCGGGCTGATGCAAGACGTGACCATCAAACCCGGCACGGCCGGAACCACCGTCCACCTATCGGTGAGGATCACCTGATGCCGACGTCGCTCACCCTGGACACCGCGCGCCGCGATGACGGGAAGCTCTCGCTGATCGCGGTGGGGGAGATCGATCTGAGCAACATCGATGCGTTCAGCCAGGCGCTGAGCGCCGCCAGCACCGAGGCCGGTAGCGGCGGCGGCAAATTCACTGTCGACCTCAGCGCCGTGGAGTATCTGGACAGCGCCGCGATCAACGCCTTGTTCGCCCAGGCCGACGACATCGATCTGATCGCCAACCCGGTCCTGCTGTCCATCCTTTCCGTGAGCGGCCTGTCCGAACTGGTCGACGTCGAAGCCGCCCCGCCGCCGTCAGGAGACTGACGCGGCCGCGGCCCGCGGGAACTCGGCGCAGCCATCCGGCGACCAATTACCGGGACGATGAAAGTGCGTTGCGGCAGTGAGGAATGGCATTGATCGAAGTGGCAGCGGCCGGGCCGGAGCCGGTGGGAATCCGACGAGTCGAACTCGACCTCGCAGGGCTGTCGTGCGGGGCGTGCGCCCGGCGCGTCGAGAAGGCGCTGAACAGGATTGAGGGGGTGCGGGCGTCGGTTGACTTCGGCGCCAGGGTCGCGACCGTCGAGGCCGCTCCCGGCGTCGGCGTGGCCGAACTGTGCGCGGCCGTGCGCAAGGCCGGTTATGGCGCCACGGAGCGCCGCGCGGGCGCTGGTGGAACTGCTGAATCCGTGAAGCGCCCACAGCTGTCGCCGCTGAGAGCGGTCATCGCGGCCGCGACGCTGTTGCTGCGCTGGCTGATGTCTTCGTGGCATGTTGGTTGACGACGCTAGTCGCGCACCGAGTGGCCCGTGTTGGCTTGGAACGGCCGGTTCTGCCAAGGGTTTTGACGCCGACGAGTGATGACGAGGTGGAGAAATCCCGGCCTGGACCGTTGCGGAAGCACCCGGTCCGACGGACCATCCCACCGCCAGTGCGGACCGAAATGCCGCGGGCCTAGTTGAAAAATCCCGACTGGTTGTCGCTCGTGTTATAAGCGCCGGAGTTGTGGCTACCCGCGTTCGCGAAGCCCGAGTCGTAGTTGCCGGAGTTTCCGAAGCCGGAATTCCACACGCCGATATTGCGGTAACCGACGTTGTAATCGCCCGCGTTCCCCACGCCGGTGTCGACCATACCCGTGTTCCCGTAGCCGACGTCGCTGAAGCCGGCATTGGCGACGCCCACGTTGTACTGGCCCCTGTTGAAAAAGCCCACGCCGTTGGTACCCGCGTTGAGGAAACCCACATTCGGGGACAGGTCCGGGGTCAGCATCATCGAACCGCCCTGGCCGTCGCCGGTGTTCCCGAAACCGTAGTTGTATTCGCCCGAATTGCCGTAGCCGGAGCCGAAGCTGCCCGAGTTGGCGAATCCCGAGAGGTGGTCGCCGGAATTGCCGAAGCCCGAAACGCTGCCGGGCTGGGTGGCCGAGCTGCCGAAGCCGGTGTTGACACTGCCCGCGTTCCAGACGCCGGTGTTGAGGTCACCCGAATTGGCGAAGCCGGTGTTCAGGTAACCCGAGTTGAAGAAGCCGACGTTGCCGCCTCCGACCGCCAGTGTGGCGAGGTCGACACCCCCGGAGTTGAACGCACCGAGGTTGCCGAAGCCCGAGTTGAAGGCTCCCGCATTGCAATAGCCGGAATTGTCGATGCCGAAGTTGGTGTAACCCGCGTTCTGTACGCCGACGTTGAAGGTGCCCGAGTTTTCGACCCCGTAGTTCCCGGTGCCCGGGTTGAGGAAGCCCACGTTGCCCTCGCCGGCGTTCAGCGCACCGACGCCGTAGGAGCCGGGGTTGAACAGGCCGGTGTTGTAGCTGCCCGCGTTGAACACGCCGGTGTCGTGGCTGCCGGTGTTGAACAGGCCGGTCTCGAAACTGCCCGAGTTGAACACGCCCGAATTCGCCACGCCCGAGTTGAACAGGCCCCAGTTGCCGCCGCCGCCGAACCCGCTGCCGCCGGAGTTGAAGAGCCCGGTGTTGTTGGTGCCCGAATTGAACAGGCCCGACGTGCCCGTCCCCGAATTCAGCCCCCCGAAACCGATCTGATTGTTCCCGGTCAACCCGATGCCGATGTTGTTGCTTCCGGTGTTGGCTATGCCCCAGTTACCGTCACCGGTGTTGGCCAAACCAACGTTGAAGCTGCCGCTGTTGCCCAATCCGAGGTTCCAGCCACCGCTGCCACTCCAGTTCAACCCGCCGATACCGAACTGGTGATCACCGGAAAGCCCGATGCCGATGTTCCCGGTCCCGGAGTTGCCGACGCCGACGTTGGCGTTGCCGGTGTTGCCGAAGCCGAAGTTGCCGCTGCCGAGATTGCCGAAGCCGAAGTTGCCGTTGCCGACATTGGCATCACCCAGGTTGTAGTTGCCGAGGTTGGCGCTACCCAGGTTGAACGTGGAGTAACTGTTCTCCAGCGCAGTCTGCTCGAGGCTGCCGTTGCCGAAGCCCAGGTTCAGGCCACCGACGTTGCCCAGCCCCAGGTTGGTGTAACCGAGGTTCCCGAAGCCCAGGTTGTAGCTGCCCAGGTTGCCGCTGCCGAAGTTGAGGCTGCCCAGGTTGCCGCCCCCGAAGTTGAGGCTGCCGGTGTTCCCGTTGCCCACGTTGAGGCTGCCGAGATTGCCCAGCCCGAGATTGACAGGCGGTACAGCGGCGCCGAGAGCCTGCAAACCCTGCTCGGCAGACTGCAAGGCCGTGGCAATGGCGGCCTCGGCGGAGGCGTACGCGCCGCCGGCGCTGCCCAGCAGCGCAACGAATTGATCGTGGAACGTCGCGGCTCGGGCGCTCAGCGCTTGAAACTGCCCGCCGTGCTCGGCGAACACCGTGGCGATGGCCGCCGACACCTCATCGGCACCGGCGCCAAGCAGCTGCGTCGTGGATTGCTGCGCCGCTGCATTGGCCGCGCTGACAGTCGAGCCCAAGTCGGTGAGTGATGTTGCAGCTGAACGAATACACTCCGGACTTGCGATCACATACGACATCTGAATCCTCCGTCTGAATCACTGCCGATGGTGCAGTCGTCCAGAAGTCTGCTCAGACATCCGAAAAGTTCCCGCCCATCGACGAATCGACGAGGGCGCCGTCGGGACTGGCTGGGAGCGTGTCCGAGTGACTTCCCAGGTTGCGCGCCAGCAGCGACCGGATCGACTGCGGCCGCGCGGAAACATCGGCCACGGAAACGATTTCGAGCGCGATGGTCGGATACTCGGCAAGGTACTCGGCATAGGAGCGCCCACCCAATCGCATGCCCAGGCTGACCCAGGCGTCGACCACCGACCACCGCCGCGGATTGGTTCGCGCCCAATCGCTGTGGTCGAGCCGGCGCTTCCACTCGGTGACCTCGAGTTCGTCGAGCGCGTACCCGCCGAGCAATCCCGCGTACGACACCTCCTCGCCTCGCACGACGGTGATACCGCGGCCCAGTTCGGTCGGCCCCGCCGACTTCAGCAAAAGCCCCAGGATCGCCTCGGCCGCGGCCCGGGCCGTGGTGACTTCCTCGGTCAGGGTCAGGGCAGGGTAGGCACCCAATGTGCGGCACGCGTCGACGACCGAGACCAAAACGTCTGCGGCGTCACGCACTTGGTGGTCCTCGCCGAGGACCCGCGGCAGTCGCACGACGGTGAAGTCGGGTCCGTGCGGTGACCCGGCCACGGCCAGCTCCGCGAGCGCCTTCGATGCCGCGTACGGGTACGGCGCCTGGCGGGGGTCGGTGACGCGCGGTGCGGTGACATCGGCATTGACGACGAACGTCGACAAATGCGCCAGCCGCGCGCCCCGGCGCGCGCACGCGTCGACGAGCGCGGCAACCAGTTCCACGTTGGCCGAACGCAGGTCACGGTACGGCACCAGTACGTTGGTGTTCCCGACGCAGTTCACGACGGTTGCGGCCCCGCTGCTGTCCAGCAGGGCGTCCAGATCTGCCGGTCCGAACCCGGCGGGAAGTCGCTCGACCCGCACGCCCTCGACACCGGTGAGCTCCACCCATGGAGCGCGTTGGGGCAGCGTCGACCGCGACGCCAGCACCAACTCGGGACGCAACAACCCGGACCGCTTCAGTTCGACGACGGCCCGGGCGAATCCGGTGCCGAGGATTCCCGACGCGCCCAGCACGAGGATCGACCGTCCGCGGCCGTGTGCCGCGATGCGGGGGCGCCCCCGCAGCGCCTGAGCGAAATCGTGCTCTATCCCGGTGGCAGTCGCGGTGTCGGGCCCCACGTCCGACACCAGGTGCGCCGCGGTGTCCGCGCCGATCAGATCGAGAATGGTGAGGTGCCGGCCCAGGTACTCGCGGGTGGGCGGGAGGATACGGATCAGGTCCAACGAGCCGATGCCCGCCTCGAGCAGCGAGGTGTCCGGCCCGACGGGCCTTTCCAGGTGCCGGCCCCAGACCTCGGCGAGTCCGGCCGCCCGCTCACCCGAGCCCGGGTCGCGTTGCGCGGCGCCGCCGAACCGGGGCGTCATCGGCAGCTTGTCGGCGTCGACCTTGCCGTTGGGCTTGCGCGGGATAGCCGGCACGCCGACGACGAAGAACGACGGCACCCTCAGGTGCGCGAGGACGCGCCGGATGCGGGCCGCCGCAGGCTCGTCCTCGTCGCCGTCGCGGGTCCGCTGCGTTGCGAACCACACCCCGAGGCTGCCGTCGCGCGACTCGACTGCGGCGTCGACGACGGTCGGATCGTCGTGGATGCGCGCGCTCAGCGCGGCGGTGTCGACCCGCCTGCCGGAGATCTTGACGAGTGCATCCTTGCGTCCGGTGAAGACGGGAAAGCCGTTGGCGTCGAACGACACCCGGTCGGCGGTGGCGAACGCGCGGCGCCGCGCGCCGTTGGTGGTGAGCACCGTGCCGAAGCTCGGGCAGTCCGTCCCGAGGTAACCGGGGGAGACCAAATCCCCGACGATCACGATCTCCCCGAACGCGACGAACAACGTGTCCGGTGTCAGCGGCCGGCCCAGCCTGAGCCGATCGCGGCCGGTGACGAGTGTTCGGCCGTCGGCGATCGGCAACTGGGTGGCCACGACGGTAGTTTCGGTCGGTCCGTAGGTCGAGACGAGCGAGATCGACCCCGCGGCACCAGAACCGAGCCACGTGTCCACGGCGGCGGGTCGGATCGGTTCACCGCCGACGACGATCTGGCGCAGCTGCGAGCCGCGGATGGTCTGTATCGCCGCGCCGTCCTCGCACAGCAGATGCCACACGGCGGTGGGCAGGTCGGCCACCGTCGCCGCCCGCGCAACCAGATCGCTTGCGAGCCGGTCCAGGTCGCGGCTTCTCGTGGCGGTGGAGCGAACCAGCTTCGCCCCGCTGATCGCGGCGACGAAGACCTCCTCGATGCTGATGTCCGACGTCAGCGGCGCGCATTGCAGGATGGTGTCCTCCGGGCCCCACCCGTAGGCGCGGCGGGCCGCGGCGCAGAACGCGGCGAGCGAGCCGTGCGAGATCGGGACGAGCTTGGGCGGCCCGGTGGTACCCGAGGTCGGCATGACGTATGCCGTCTTGTCGCCGAGCGCGGGGTCGCGTGCGACCTCCTCGAGGCGCGCGTCGACGAGCTCGCCGGTCTCGTCACCGGGGACCGGCGCGAGCGCCGCGGCGGCCACGTCGACCACGTGCACCGCGGCGCCCCGGCCGTGCTCGGCGATGAGGCCTGCCCGCCGGGTCACCTCGGCGATGGTGTCGCACACGCTGTATCCGCAGCCGGCGAGATGGCACGCGAGCAGCAGGTCGATGGTCTTGTCCGTGTCGTCGTCGGCGAACACCAGGATGTCACCGGGTGCGACGCCCCTGCGTACCAGCCAGGTCACCCAGGGGAGGGTGTCGCGGCGCGTGCCGAGGAATCGGCGCACGCCGCCACGTGGATCGAGAAACCATGCCGCGGGGGGATTTTGCGGTGCCGGGTACGCGCGGGCGCCTGCGGTGCGCGACCCGTCCGGGCCGATGCCGATCCACTCGTTGACGGTCATGGCGATCGGGTGATCCCAGAGCGCGGCCATCGACGCCAGCGCGGCGGCGATGCGTGCGGCCACATCCGGGGGTGCCTTCGTCTCGGGCAGGTCGGCCCTGCCCCATATGGCGCAGTCGAGGGTGCGTGCGCCTTCGTCGAGAACGCACGCCACGGTCATTCCCTCGACCGGACCGATAGCCGTGACCACCGGGGGCTCCGACAGGAAGGGACCAAGGGCGGGCGCGCACGGCGCGGGCAGGAAGTTGAGTGTCAACGCCGCGACGTGCGCGGTCCGGTCGAGCGCCAACCACATGCGCCGGTAATGCTCCTCGCGAAGCCATCGGCGTCGAACGGCTTTGACGTAGTCGCGGTCGAGCGCGCCGACGACGTCGGCCACCGACGCGAACGGCGCGAACCGGACCGGATGCGCGACCGAATTGACCAGACAGGTAGCCACGTTCAGGTCGGGATCCCCGAACCGGTTGTCCACCGCGTGCACGAGCAGGATTTCGGTGTGCTGCCGGAGGCTCGCCTCCACCGCCACGGCCGCCGCGGCCACCAGCACGTTGAGCGGCACCTGCGTGGTATCCGAGAGGGCGAGGAGCGCGTCGAACGCGTCGCCGCAGACCCGCACGGAGTCGTGCAGGACTCCCTTGGCGGCCATGGCGGGGGAGTCGTCACCGTAGAGGCCGGCCCCGCCGCGTTGCGCTTGGTCGGCGAGCTCGCGCCGCACGCCCGGGACGACGCGCCGCAGGGCTTCCTCGACCTTGTCCGCCTCACGGCGGTGCGCCGCGGCCAGCGCGGCCAGACCCGCACCGGCGTAGGGTATCTCGGCGACCCGGCCGGCAGCGAGGTGTCGCGCCAGGCCGGCCTCGATGATGCCCGTCGCGCCGCCGTCGAGCAGAATGTGGTGGGTGTGGACGTCGAGGCCCGACACCTCGCCGCGCTCGTCGGTTCGCACCGTATAGCGCACCAACGGCTGGCCGAGGATGCCCAATGACCAGCTGCGCGTGAGCTCCCCGTCGCCCGGATCGCGGCCGTCGGCCGTCACGCGCACGAGGTCGCCGGCCCGCAGGCGGGGGACCAGGTCGGGATAGCCGGTGCCCGCCGCGGAGGGCTCGAGAATGCAGAGCTGCGCCGGGCTTTCGAGGATCGTGGCCTGCAGCGCGGCCAGGAATCGCGATGGCTCCAACGGGTGGAACCGATAACTCTTGGCGATCAGATACAGCGCGGGATCGCTGTCCTGCAGCACACCGTTGTAGAGGTTGCGCTGCGACCTGCTCAGCGGCACGCGTGGCGGCCGGCCCCCGTCAGGCGAAGTCACGCAGACTCGCCGAGTTCGCGCAGCCAGCCCGCGACGGACAGATCGCCCGCCAACCGTGCCGGCACGTCGGATTCCCGGTCGACCCCGAGCCGCTTCATCAGCAGCACGAACCGCACCGAGTCCAGGCCGAGGTCCCGCAGATCCGTGGCGTCACCCTCGGCAAGGTCGGCCTCCTCGATGTACAGCACCGCGCACAGTGCGGCAACGATCCGCTCCCGCACCGGGTCAGCCACGAACGGCCGCTTCGGCTTCGGCTCCGTTCAGCGCCGCGGCCAGCGACGCCCGCATGACCTTGCCGGACTGCGTGCGGGGGATGTCCGCGACGATCTCGATGACCGACGGGCGCGCGATCGGCTCCGACTCGCTGCGGTAGCGGGCGGCGATAGCCTGCTTGAGCATGCGGACGTCCGGGTCCGCCAGGTTCCGCGCGGGGACCACTGCCAGCCCCACCAGCGCCCCGAACTCGGCATCCGGTATCTCATAACAGGCGGCCTCGCGCACGCCCGCAACGCCCTCGGCGATGCGGTCGACCTCGTCGGGCGCGACGTTCACGCCGCCGGAGATGATCATCTCCGACGATCGCCCCTTGATGTAGAAGAAGCCGTCCTCGCGGCGCTCCAGGAGGTCGCCGGTGTTGACCCACCCGTCGACCAGCACCTCCCGGGTGCGTTCGGGATTGTTCCAGTACCCCAGCATGTTCGCCGGCGACCTGACCCACAGCGTACCGAACGAGGCGGACCGGGACGCACCGCCCGCGGAGGGGCGGTCGCCGTCGGCGCCGGCCAGAAAGACGTCGACGCCCGGATACGGGCGACCCACCGCGCCCGCCTCGATCTTGGCGACGGAGCCGTCGTCGGTCGGCAAGCACATTGCGGTGCAGCCCGTTTCGCTCAGCCCGTAGACCTGAGCGGTGCGGACGCCGGTGGCCTCGACGAACCGCACGTCGGCCGCGATCGCCCGCGATCCCCCGTAACCGAGCAGCCGCAGCGACGGCACCGTCGCGTTGGTGGACTTCAGCTCCGAGACCAGCTTGGACACCAGCGTCGGGACGAGGCAGGTCGACGCGACTTCGTTCGCGGTGAGAATCTCTGCCAGGGACGAGGTGTTCTCGCCGCCCGTGATGCACACCCCGCCGTGCATCAAGCAGGTGAGGATCCACCAGAGCCCGCCGATGTGGGTGGCCGGCAGCGGCGAATAGGTGGTCTCGCCGGCGACCCAGGTGATCCAGTCCAGTCCCTCGTCGCGCAGGATGTCGGGGATTGCGAAGAAGGTGCGGTTGGCCAGCAGCACGGCCTTCGGCTCGCCCGTGGTACCGCTGGTGAAGATCATCGCCAGCGGATCATCGACACCCTGTCTCGCCGTCCGGGAGGGGCTTTCGATCACCGCGGCGTGGCCGCCGTGGCGTGCGACGGCGGCGATCTCGACCGGGATCGCCGGCGCGGGGTGCAGCGTCTCGGGCAGGGACGCCGGCCTGGCTCTGTTCCCGCGGCAGACGAGGATCGCGGCCGGTTCGGTGATCTGGCAGAAGCGGTCGAGGGTTGCCGCCGGTAGCCCGCCGTCGGCCAGGACGGCGATCGCCCCCAGCCGCGCACAGGCCAGCACCGAGAGGTAGGTTTCGGGGCCGTTGTCGGAGACGACCAGCACCCGGGAGCCGCGGGTGATGCCGTGCGAACGCAAAGTGGCCGCCAGCGCGTCGATCTCGGCGATCAGTTCGCCGTACCGCAGCGTGCTCGTGCCGTCGCAGCGACGCAACGCGACGGCGTCGGGCCGCTGCCGCGCCTGCTCGGCGACACGTTGCAGCACGGTCGGCGGTGAGTGCGACATGGCGGTAGATGCTCTCCTCTAGGCGGATCAGGGAATGTTGAGGACCGCGAGTTCGACCTGGCCGGAGGCGGACCCGCCGTGTTCGTCCCAGAACTCGATGGCGCACGGGATCAGCAGATAGCGCAGCGTCCGCTCGATGACCCGGAAATCCCGGCACGACAGGCGGGCCGAGAAGCGTTGGGCGTTGATCGGCTTCCGGAACCGCGAGGACGTGGTCTTGATCAACATGCTGGGCAGCTGATTGTCGAGATAGTCGGTGATCGACCAGCCCCGCAGTGCCGCGATCTCGTCGTTGAGAACGGCCGGGGCGAAGGAGCAGTACGCGAGTTGGTTGAAGCACAGGATCAGTTCCGCCGCGTTGAAGTGCCCCGTGCTGCGGATGTAGGCCGACTCGGCGATGGTGAAATTCCCGTAGGCCAGCATCGAATCGGTGGTGGCCCGGTACGTGGCGTCGATGAGATAGCGACATCCCTTGTAGGAGTAGGGTTCGAGAACCCTGCGGAGAAGGTCCTCGTCGATCCGTACCGTATCCGTGGGTTGGGTCCCGGTGTGCGCGGCGGGGCTCAGGCCGGTGCTCATACGGCGTATCCCGGCGTTGCCAGGCCGTCCAGCATCGTGAGGCGGTGGGTCGTCAGTATGCCCGCGGCCGTTCCGTGCTTGGCCCGGTGCATCAGAACCCGGTTGTCCCACAGCACGATGTCGCCGACTTCGTAGTGCTGGGTGTGGATGAACGGCGAGGCGAATTCGGGGTCGAGTTGCCCCGTTGCGGTCATCAGTTCGTGCAGCACCGACGGATCGACCACGTTCCCGTCTTCGTCCTCGATCGTGGTGGTGCCCGTCGCGCAGATGTAGAGGATCTCCTGCCCGGTCTTCGGGTGCCGGATGACCGTGGGCCACTTGATCGGGGGCGTCGTCCGGTTGATCTCGTCCCAGACCTCTCCGATGGGTCTGTACACGTCGGTGGGGCGGATCTTGATGTGTCGCCGCGGATCGTGGGTGGCGAAGGTACCGCGAACACGGGTCTGCGCGGCGGGGGAAAGTGACTCCCAGACCTTGTTGAGGTCGATGAAGTAGGTGCCGCGGTCCGGGCCGGGGACGGCGAGGGGTACGACCATGGAGAAGGCGAACGGTTCCGGCATGAACATGTAGTCGATGTGCCAGAAGGCGCCGGTCCTGGGGACGCCCCGGCCTTGCTCGGTGGAGGAGACGAAGATCTCGGGATGAACGTCGTGGTGGTACATCGCTTCGTAATAGGGAACGATGTCGCCGATGAGCCGGCCCAGCTTGATGAAATCTTCCGGCTCCGGATGAACATCTTTGAGCACCACGAGCTTGTTCCGATAAACCACGTCGCGGATCTCGTCAGTGGTGATGCCGTGCAGGTTCTTCGGATCGATGCCCGTGACCTGCGCGCCGAGGCCTTCGCCTTTCACATTCAGCGTCATCAGGTCTTCCTTGTCCTTGGTCGATTCCAGTTACAGCAACAGTCGGGCCAAAACCACTAAAAGTTCCCCCGTTTCGTTCCCGAGGTTGCGGCGGCGTGGAATTCCCACGTGGCGGGCAGCAGCGGGACGGAAGTGGTCGAGCCGTCGGAAGGCGCCTCGACCAGCCCGGCGGGGCGGGCGCCGGCCGGTGCCGGTGTCGTGCCGGTGAAGCCGAGGTCTCCGGCGCCCCGCTCGCTCGCCGACGGTTCGGTGCCCGCGGCGGAACCGGCGGCGTCGTCCATGGCCGCGGTCGCTTCCAGGAATTCGTCGCGGTAGCCGCGGGCCCCCGCGCCGGCCCCGCGATGTCGGTTGCGGCGCGCCCGGGCGGCCACCGCGCCCGCGCCCGCTGCGCCGGTGGCGTAGACGGTGTCGTCAGCGCTGTCAGGTGATCTGGCACCGACTTTGGGGCCGAAGCTGACGCCGGGCGGTGCCAGGCCGGGCACCGCGTAGCTCATCGCGGGGGCAGGGGGAGCGGGGCCGGCCGCAGCCGACGCGGGAATGCCCGGCGCCGGTCCGGCCGCGTGTGCGCCGCCGCCGGCTGCGGCCGGCGCGGCCGGTGCCACCGCGACGTTGATGTGCGCGTCGCCGTGGTGGCCGGGACTCGGCTCCGCCGCATCGGGTAGCGCTGCGGCCGAAGCCGTCCCGTCCGGCAGCAGCGCCACCGCGCTCAGTGCACTCAGCGCGCTCAACGCGGGAGCGAAAAAGGGCAGCAGCAGAAGGGAATACGACGCGTAATAGGGGTACCAGAGCACGTCATACAGAAAGAGGGCGATGACAGCCAATGCGAAGGCGACGCCGGGACTGAAGCCGAGCTGCTGGAAAAGCTGTTCAAAGGACTGGAACAGCTGCTCGATCTGCTGCGGTGTGCCCAACTGCGAGACAAAGGTCACGATCCGGCCGATCAGCTGACCGATCGAGTCGGGGTTTTCCGCTGCCGCGCCGCTGACTCGGATGCCGTGCTTGACGATGGGCGGGGCCGGCCGGAGGCTCGGCACCGTCGCGGTCGCCGCGTGGGTGATCGCCTGGTACGCGGTCATGGTGTCGGCGGCCTGCACCCACATGTGGGCGTAGTCGGCTTCGTTGAGGGCGATCGGGATGGTATTGACACCGAAGAAATTGGTGGCCAGCAGGACGGCGTGGGTGGCGTGGTTGGCGGCCAGCTCCATGAGGCTGGGCATCGCGGCCAGGGCGCTCCCATAGGCGGCGGCGGCAGTCTCGTGCTGCGTGGCGGCGACCGCGCTGTCCAGCGCGGCCTGCTCGAGCCAGGCCAGGTAGGGGCCGTGCGCGGCAACGTATTCGGCGGCGCCGGTGCCCCGCCATCCGCCCACCTGCACTTCGGTCAGCAGCCGGCCCAATTCGGCGGCGGCGGCACCGTATTGACCGCTGAGCTCGTGCCACTGCGCGGCGGCGGCCAGCATCGATCCCGGCCCCGCCCCGGTGCTCAACAGGGCCGAGTGGACCTCCGGAGGCGAAGCCATCCAGACGGGGCCGGTCACGGGCTACACCTCCTTCCCTGACACTGGTTGGCCACTGGTTGGCCGCACTCGCGATGTAGTCGGCGGCGGGGCGCGCAAAGTTCCCGGAGATCGCCGCCCGTCCGGCGTTCGGCCCGGCCGTCATCGCGAACCCTGCACCGGTACAGTCGGATCCATGCCAGTCCTCGATGCCCGCCATCTCGACGGGATCTCCGAAACCGCGCTGCTCACGCTGCATCAGCGAGCGACGGAGGCCGCCCGGCCCGACGGCATCATCGACGACCCGATGGCAATCGCATTGCGCGACAACCTCGACTACGACTACGGGCGGTTCGGCCGCACCCATCAAGCGACGGCCCTGCGGGCCTTGGTGTTCGACACCGCCACTCGGCAATACCTGGACACGCACCCGCGCGCCACCGTGGTCGCTTTGGCGGAGGGCCTGCAGACCAGCTTCTGGCGCCTGGACAACGCTGCGCTGAGCTGGATTTCGGTGGACCTGCCACCCATCGTGCGGCTACGCGAGCAGCTGCTGCCCCCATCCGAGCGGCTGCGCTGTTGTGCGCGGTCCGCGCTCGATTACTCCTGGATGGACGAGGTGGACGACTCCCGCGGTCTGCTGATCACCGCCGAGGGCCTGTTCCAATACCTGGCGCGCGAAGCGGTGTTCGACCTGATCGCGGCCTGCGCCGGCCGCTTCCCCGGCGCGCGGCTGGTCTTCGACAGCGTCCCGTGGTTCTTGAGCGCCTATTCGCGCCGGCGCGGTTTCAAGCTCAGCGAGGACTACACGGCCCCGCCGATGCCGTTCTGGTTCACCGCCGAACAGTACGAGGAGTTGGCCGAGATTCCAGGGATCAACGCGGTGCGCGAGCTGCATTACCCCCGGGGGCGCGGCAAGCTCCTGTGGTGGGTGACCCCGCTGGCCTACCGCCTGCCGTGGCTCGCCCGGCTCCGGGCTCCGGTGACCGTGGTCGAATTCGGTTGACCGGCACCGGGCTAGCCACCGCGCGGGCCGATTCGCGCCTCGGCGGCCACCCGCATGTCCGGCTGCGAGTGCTCCCAGGGCGTGAGGATCACGGCCAGCCACGTCAGGCTCAGCACGAGCGTGGAGAGCACCCCGGCCACCATCCATGCGGAAACCCCCGCGGCGGATCCCGGCGGTGCGGTGCGGTGCCACCACACCATGCCCAACCCGGCGATGGAGGCGACGACGCTGATGTAGGCCGCCGTGCAGCACCACCGGAACCGCGGACGGCACAGCGCGAGCGACGACACCGAGGCCGTGAGACCGAAAAGGGACGTCGCGACGCAGGAAAGCCAGCTGGTACGGGCTGGCGCGGCGGCCAGGCTCAGGCAACCGAGGGCGGTGGCGGCGGCCAGCACGGCCACCGCCATACCCGCGACGGCACGCACGCGCCGGCTGAGCCAGACGTCCTCGAGCACGCGGCGGCCGATCTTGCCCAGCATCGCCTCGAGGTGGCTGTCGCTACTGGTAGGCATGTTCAATGGTCGCACCGCCGCGCGGCCGGGTTCCCCCGCGGTTGCGCGATCAGCCCGCCTGGTCGTCGCGGCGCGCGGCTTCGAGCAGGTCTTCGCGGGCGCGCGCGACACGGGAGCGGATGGTGCCGACCGGACAGCCGCAGACCTCGGCGGCCTCCGCGTAGGACAGTCCCAGGACCTGCGTCAGAACCAGGGCGTCACGGCGATCGGCGTCCAAGCCGTCCAGCAGCATCCTGATCTCAACCATGTCCTCGAAGCGGGCCGCCCCGGAGCGGCTGTCGAGCAGACCCTCCAGGTCGACGGTGGAGCTGGTGCGCGGTCGCCTCTGGTTGTGCCGGATCTGGTCGATGACGACGCGACGGGCGATGGACAGCAGCCAGGTCCGCGCCGACGACCGGCCGCTGAAACTCGGCAGTGACCGCAGCGCGCGCAGGAACGTCTCCTGGGTGAGGTCGTCGGCGCTGCCGGGATCGGCCAGGAATGCCACGACGCGCCACACGTCGCGCTCGGTGGCCCTGACGAACTGTTCGAGGGCGGCGGAATCGCCCCGTCCGGCCGCCAGCGCCAGACTGGTGACCTTGTCGTCGTCGCCGCGCTCGCCCACGTCGAACAACACTAGGTCATCGAAGCGCCGTTGCCCGCGCCGGGAAGGTCCATGCGGGTCGCGAGGCCGTCGGGCGGCGCCGCCGGGCGCGTCAGCCGGGTAGCTTGGTCAAATGAGAGTGGTGAATTTTGCCCACTCGGGAACTCACCGCGCTGGTGCAACGACCAGCTGTAGTAGGGCAAGGCGAGGAGGGCCATGACGCTGACCGTTGCGTCCGGATCCGACGCGCCGCAGGCTCGCCGGATCGAGCTGGACGTGTCGGGGATGTCGTGCGCCGCGTGCGCAGCCCGGGTGGAGAACAAGCTCAACAAGGTCGACGGCGTGCAGGCGTCGGTGAATTTCGCGACCCGGGTCGCCACCATCGACGCCCCCGAGGCGATCGCCACCGCGGATCTGTGCGAGGTGGTGCGCCGGGCCGGATACGAGGCCGGGCCGCGGTCGCACCGGGCGGTTGACCGGGTCGATCCGGATGAGCTGCAGGCCCGCAGCCTGCTGCG
>Ga0078972_1007389_pt1 | contig 24468 bp, 27 predicted proteins | sample YelNatPaOPGAMG01_FD_67568 | JGI IMG/M metagenome (GOLD analysis project Ga0078972, IMG submission 67568) | Hot spring thermophilic microbial communities from Obsidian Pool, Yellowstone National Park, USA - OP-RAMG-01 (SPADES assembly) (version 2) | ecosystem: Environmental > Aquatic > Thermal...
CTACATTTTTTTATTTCGAAAAATAAACCTTAAACAATGTAAAAATGGTTTCATTTTTTTCCGAAATGATTTTTAAAAATAAAATTTTTATGGACTTTTTTAAACATTAACTTTTTTTTGCCTTTTTTTACTTTTTCTTTTTAGGCATAACACCGAAATTTTGTACTCGGGATTCGTCCGACTGTGTGGTCCCGAGCCCGGACTCGTTGTTGTCCCCAGTGTCGCCATCACCACCAGTCCTAACACAGGGGCTGCCGACATTGCAGCCCTCACAATCGCAAGATCGGTTCAGGTCGCCCATACGCATACTAAGAGGGTCAGTGCTTTCATTGGACCCACCAGTGACGTTGGCTGACGCACCAGAAGCGTCACCAGGTCCACGAGGTGTCGAAGTGTTTGTTGGGCGCCTGATTGCGACTCGACCAGCGACAGTGTCCCCACGGACGGGGTTCGCAGCCTCCCTCCTCAACTCGCACATCCTGGCAATCATAAGGTACATGACCGAAATCACGTAAAAGACCTAAAAAATGTAAAAAAACAAATTTACAAACGTGGTAACTAATTTTATTTTAAAACCTGGAAAAAAAAATCCCCCAATCACGTTTTTATATTTCTTTTTTTTTAGATATCTCTTTTTTTGTTGTTGTTGTTGGAAAGGACAAACGGAAGAAAGAAAAAAAAGAAGGTAATAAAAAACATTTTATAATCACCTTATGATACCATACAACTTCCACATGAAAATTCTCGGCCATCTTTGATCCTAAATACTTGTCGCATAGAAAAAGGCCCATTGTGGCATAGTAGAACAGGCCCTCATCCCAACTACTGAAAAATAAAGTATTTAAAAACCCTTTTTAGAATACTTTAAATGATTAATTGCTCGACTAAAATAATGTTTAGGAGAGAAAAAATTTTTAAAAAAGGATCGTAAAAAAAATAAATTGTAAACTTACTTCAACAACCATTCTCCAACTTTACAAGTTTGTGTAACACAATTTTCACTCGAAACAACATTTGTCAACTTTTCGCTGTCGAAACTGCCACCACTACCACTTAACTTGTCCACGTTCGACTCCAATTCCAAGCCACTAAAGAAAAAAAGTATAAAAAACTAATAAATACTTTATAAAACCTTTTACAACATTCCTAAAAAAAAGGAAAGAGAAAAAAAAGTTTTAATAAATATAAAAGTATTTTTAAATATACCTGAAAACTTGTTCCACTTGTTCATCTAAGAATTTTCGAATTTTTGGAAACCCTTTTGCCACTATTGTCGTCGTCGTAGTTGTTGTTGTTGTTGTTGCTGCTGTTGGGGATATTGGGGTGCCAACCCTCACCCGTTTCGATGTCGTTAGTTCAGAAATATGTCGACAAGTTTCGACATCCGCTTCGTCGCCACTCTCGACCACACAAACGCGGTCTTCACCAAAAAATGCCACTTTTTCTTGGCAATTGCCACTGTCGATTTTAAATTCGGCGTAACCAATCTGTCGCTTAATCTTATCACAGTAAATTTGAAGATAGGTGTTGTGGGAATACTTTAAACTAAAAAAAAAATAAAAAAAGAGTCCTTAATATTTTTTAAGCATAAATTATAGAGCGACTAAAAAAGATGAGAGATAAAAAAAATTTTGTTGCTGTTTTTATTTGTAAAATAAACTCACCTAAATTTATCCAACTCCAACGTAGCTTGGGCCCACACCTCCACGTCCCTCGGGCTTCGACAGGTCTTGACCTCGTAGATGTCGACATCGTCGATACGGACAAGGCAGATCTGTAAAAAATAGGGGGGATCGTGTTTAAATAGTTGTATAAAAAAAAGATTTTTTTCTTTCTCTCTCTCTTTTTTCTCTTCCTCCCCTTTTTTGCATTTTGTCGGCTTTTATAATCTTTTCAACAAGTTAAATGTCTTCTCTTTTTTTCACCCTCTTCTTTTTTTTCAAAAAGAACATTTTTTTTCTCACGGTCAATTATCTTGCACCATTGACATTAAATGGAGGGGGAAAAAATACAAGAAGGAAAAAAGATTAATCGCTTTTTGTAAAAATGTAAAAAAACTCACCATGTTAGGATTGACATAAACTGACTTTAAACACTTGTGATCCAAGTCCAGTTCTTCGTAGAGGGGAGAAAACTGCCAGTACTCACAGTAATCTGTGACCTTTTCTCTCGAAAACAAGGCCAAACTTTGGCTGACTAGATATAAGGCACATAAAAGGCCAAAACTAAACTTTAACATTGTGATTTAAACTTTCGAAAAACTTTAAAAATAATTTAAAAAGACTTTGTTGTTGTTGATGATGGTGGTGATGGTGGAAGAGAGAGAGAGAGAGAGATAAAAAAAGGGGAAGAAGAAAAAAAACCAAAACGATAAGTTCCGGCCAAGGTTTTATTTTTATAAATTATCTTGACCTCTTTGGCCCCACGTCCTCCTTCACCCTCTTTTCCCGCACCCTCGTTTTTTTACCAATACCAGTGTGACCCATCAAATAAAAAAATTTCATTTTTTTCTTTTTTTCTTTTTATTTTCCAGGAAAAAAAGGGGAAAAAATGGAAGAAGATTTGTGGGTCACGACCTTTGAAACAGTTGTATTACTCGTCCAACCAAAAACTTTAAAATTTATGGCTTCTAAAACATTTGTAAAGTATTTTATCCAAACAAACGATTGTATAGAAGAGAAATTGGAACAGTTAAAATTAATTATTCAACATAATTTAGCTCAACATTTACGCGGAAAATGGCTGAGCCAATATGTCCAATCGTTTGGACCATCTTTATCTGTAATTGAGGATAAAATGGATAAACTAGACCCTAGTCAATTAAATAGTCTCCAATTTCTAAATCGTTTTTTCACCCAATTAAAGTCTCGACAAGAACTTTATAACGGTGCCACGTTAATGGCAGACTCGTACATTTCTGAAAAATGTAATAATCTCTCAAGTTTGCCTACTAAATTATTCCATCTTGGAATTAGAAAAAATTTAAAAGTTTTAAAATACGGAAAATTAAAATTTCAAGCCGAATATTTGTCATCAAATTGTCCAGACTTTGTACCATTTTATGACCCTTTAATACCACATCCCGATTTGGCAAAATTTGAAAATAATATTTACGCCATTAATCAAGCCACTTTTGAAGGACCAATTGTTACAAATTGGACAACTGATACTGAAATACCACGTAGATTAACTTGGGCCACTTTTTCAGTGTCTCGAGATCGATTCCCTGAAGGGCTTGTTCAAGTTTTAAGCTGTTTCAAAGTGTTGGATCTTGAAATTCACTCTAGATTTGATTGTTTAGAACTTTTTTCTCTCTTGATATTTATTTTTGCCAATTTATCTGTAAACATTAGGTGTCAAGTTTATACTCTTTTGTCAGCTTTAAGCTATGTCGTTTTCCCGTTTGAAATTTTTCAACTTTTACCCAGTATGATTGCAATGTTTAGAGAGTTGGGTCATTTTAAATGGGTCGAATTTTTATATCATAAATTTAGAAACCCAAATGTTCACAGCCAATATTACGAAAAAGTATTAACTGAATACGCAGAAACTTTAATCGATTGTTGCGAAAATCATTTGATTAATATTACGGCAATAAGAGAGTTTCATAAATATTGCAAGACTAAAATTTGCAACATTAAAAGTGCCCAAGGTGCATCTAGACGTCTTATTCACGACAATTTGACCAAATTAAATCTTGTAATTGGTCGCATGGAGCCCTCACCAACCACTGACCTTTTTAGGGCCCAATTTTATTTGATTAAAGGGTTTCTCTACAAAATTGACGGCTCTTCCCAAAAAAATATAAATTGTTGTATAAATCAAGCAGTTGGGTTATGTAATTTAATACGAGAAAATCTTCCGCAGCAAAATTTAATTCGATTGAGGGCCTCGGTTTTAAAAGCCATTCTTATGAAAAAAGATGCCCAAATTTGTCGCGAATTGATTAATGAAAAATTGGGTCGCATTAATAAAACAACTCTTTCTAGTCTCAAATGCAAACTTTATTTCAAATCTTTGTTTATTTTATTGTTTCATTACGATGAACAAACTGAGACTAGGTCCTCGAGAAGCTGGATAAATTCATATGTGGATGATTTGATTACCAATTACAAACTTTTGTCAAATTATCGACATTATAGATTAAGACTTTTAAAAATGTTGGATAAGGTTTTTTTCAACATGTTTAACCACAGAATAAATAACGTTCTTTGCTTTTCCCCCCGTAAGTTGCAATTATCTGAAAAAAGAGATAAATTAATTAGTAACAATTTATTTCCTCATTTTACAGATTTGAATCGAGCCTCTTCTAACCAACTATACTCAAATTATAGATGGTTTCCCAATCAAAAGGCACTCACATATCTATGTAGAGTAAACGATTTTATTGTCTTGGATCCGTATATAAAAAACCACATTTCATTTGGCTATTCGCAGTTAAAATATAGAGATGGATGAAATTACATATTATCCGATTGACAATAATTGTGTTTTAAAACACGTCATTTATCCATCAGAAACTGAATTTGGAGTTCATGTTCTCATCTTAAAAGATAAAAGGGGCGGTCCGACAAATGACGTGGGTCCCGTCATGCAAGAAAAGATCAAGCCCCTTTTAAAAAAACACGATTGTAGGCCCGTCATTTTACAAACTTGTCTTCCCAGTTCAAATTTTGATAATTTGGAAATTGACAAGAGTGCCGTAGTCATGACTCACGAAAACTATTTAAATTTATTAAAGTTTTTTAGTCAAGACTGGAATCGCATTAGTGCGAGAATTGCATCTGACTGTAAAGAAATGTCGACTGGCACGGATTTTTGTCCAATTTCGTCAGCCCTTTTTTTCAAATCAGAAGGGATGGCAAGATATAAATGCGATTTGGGCAAACTTGGCAAAGACCAACTTTTTCTAATTGTTCAGGGAAATGCTCTAAACAATTTTATCGAAATGTATTTTCAAATTAATTCGAAATTAACTTGGGAGGGAATTTTTCTCTCACCCATGCCCATGATGTTGCTGTCAAAAGATCTCGAAACTCTGGAAAACATTTTAAACTATAAATGTAAAAAATCCGAACTTGTTGCCTGTTAGTTGAACGTGGTAACTCAAAGATGGCAGTTCTTTTTCCCAAATATTCTACAAATTTAGTGGTGGGTGTTTCAAATTCTGGCAAATCTTATTTAATTCAGCATTTTTTATCCAACACAGAACAATATTTTGAGCAAATTCCCGAAAATATTTATATTGTGCATTGTAATAATCGAACGCCAGAATATAATCTACCCTCGCTCGAGGACATTATAAAAGTTCATCAAATTGATATCGAACAATTTGATTTAAATCTCGTCGAACCCGATTCGATTCTAGTTTTTGAGGACGTTAATAAATTACACGAAACTATTAAAGTTGCTTGTAACGTTGCCACCCACCACTTGCCACTTTTATCTCTGTTTATTGTAAGCCAAGGTGTAACTGGCAATAGTCATTTTGAATTAGTTAAAATTGTACATAGATTAATTTTTTGCTTGGGATCTATAACCGCATCAAAAGCGGCTGATTTTATCATAAATTTTTTCTACTCTGACGTGGAATTGAAAACCTATTTGAAAAAAGTTTTAAAATTTGCAGAAAAAACTGGAAAACATTTTCTCTTAAATTTAAATTCTATCGCTTCTAGACCCTCACCATTTTTAGCTTTTACGCATCTTTTAAATGATTCTTGTTTTCACTTAGCTTATACAAATAAAGTACTCATTCCTCCTACCACATCTTTCAGAAAATATTTGATTAAATCAAATTACATTATGAAATTTGATGAATTGAAACCCGAAGTTATAGGAACCGACACCCCAGAAAACACTCATGTTGTGTTATTATTAAAATGGGTGCAAGAACAAGTTGAGGCAAAAAATCCAAATAATTCGTGTATTGGGCCAGATAAACACGATAAAGTTTTGAAATTGATTAATGATTTGATTGAGCAGAATATGGACATTAAAAAATGGAAAGCTTGTAAATCTCTGGCCAAAAGTGTAATAGATTGTGGGCGTTTTTGTATAACGCAAGATGGTAAATTTATCGCAATTAAAGGCGATTTTGAAACTAGAGTAAATTTATTGGATTTTTTAAATGAAATAACTAGACGAAATCATCCTAAAGAACGCCCAAAACCAGAGTGGAAAATTTATAAATTATTTATGGAGCCTTTGAGAGATAAGGGAATTTTTGAAAACAGTATTAAAAATTTATATTTTAAAAAAAGAAAATAAATTGTATAAAATGTATGAATTGCGTTATTTATTTTTTAATTTATAATAAACCATGGACGAGGAAGGAATAGTAGTAGGAGGCTGTGGCGACGTTCTCTCATCTTTAGATCTTTCGCAGTTTGATTTTTCAAAATTACTCAGCGAAAAAGATGCTCAAACTGAAAATTTTTTAAATCAAATTGTATCCTTGTTAAAATTACCCATTAATGCTACGCCCGATGAAATTCACGTGGCTTGGTCTAGACAATTGTCAAATGGAATAGCGGGAATTAGCTCTATATTATGGCATAGATTAAATCCCTATGTAGAAATATTATTAGCCAGAAAAATGCATAATTTTATCACGGATCAAATGGTTACAATTGACGTCATTCAAGAGCCTTTATTGGATTTGTGCAATAAATATAGAGTTTGTTTTACTACTTGGATAGATTCTGATAAAATTTTATTCAACACTGGCATGGAAAAATTACTCGGAAAACTTTCTTTAAAAAATTACTTCATTTTACAATTTTTTGTATTTGGTACAAATACGAGAGTAAGAGGCGATCACTGTCTCCAATTGGGAATTGTGGGAAAAAGTAGTGTGGGAAAAAGTACATTATTCGAATCCCCCCTTTCGGAAATTTCGCATTATTATGTTTCTGATAAGGGAACGGGACGTTTTAAAATTGAAGAAAAAACAATTTTATTTTTTCACGACATTGACGTAAAAACAATGGTTTTTTCTAGAGATAAAGATTTGATTAAAACCTTGGCTAGGTCAGAGGCTTCTCAAGCCAAGGTTCATTCGTCGACGGGTTGTATCCCACCCATTCACATCTTGTATACTTCAAATTTTAAATTGTTTAATTATAAGCTTCCCACTTCGAGTGTTTTTAGCGGTCATATTTTAAGCGATATTCCCATGGAGCCAAGAACCACTAATCACGTTGATTCTTTTCGTAAAAGATTTTTAGAGTGTTTTTGTTATGACAGACCCACCATTGACACAGATTGGCTACCTATTGCTGGCATGTTTCAAAAACAACACATGATTATGGGAATGTACGATAGAGTGATTGACATTTTAATGGAGATTGATAAATCTGATTTTTATAAACTAGTGCAAGTTCATTATATTTTAGCCGGCTTAGCAAAAAATTGGAAAATGTATGAAACTATTTACAACATACCAATTCGTGAAAAAATAATTTATCTCGTTGAAAAATTTCTCCCCCATCCCTATCAGAGATTAAACATTTTAAGAATAATTAATAAATAATTAATCTTATTTACGCAGATACAAAATGGACTTGGAAGACATTGTAAAATGGCACAATTGTTCAGTATGCAGAGAATTTCCCAGACCTTATGAGCCGGTTGTCAATTGTATTGCAATGCACATGATGTGCGGGATATGTTTTAAACAATCCAACAAAGAAGCTGGTTGTCCAGAGTGTCGTCAAACTATGAAAAAATATCATCACATCCCCGGCTACCACAATCCTCTCAACTGGGCTCAACAAAGATTTAATTATTTATGTCTCAATAAATTGTACGGATGTAAAGCAAATTTAAATTATGATAATGTAGAAGCCCACGATAAATTGTGTGAATTTCTTCCATTTATTTGTGAAAAAAAGGGTTGTGGATTTACTTGCTCTTTTCTTTCTTTACTCGATTCTTCTCCCCCACATTCTCACGTAAAATTTTTTTTTGACGCTGATAAATCGGTGTGGGAATTTGTTCTCATGCTTGAAAGATTTTTTAGTGAAGCAAAAAATCAAATTGAATTGAGCGAGGAAATCCCCCACTTTTTTTTATTGAGGGGAACTCGAGAAAACTTTGACACTTTATTTAGGCCAATGTTTTCATTTTCAATGTCACCAAACTGCCAAGATATTTCAATTAAACTTTACTGGTACTGTTTTGAAGTGTTTTCCCTCGTCAATCTTTCAGACTATAAATTTGTCTTGACAGCTTACGTTAAAACGTCTGTCGGATATATTAAAAAAAGTGCAGTAATGGCGCCAGTTTTTCTTAAAAAGGAATTTACAGCAGTTCACAAACTCGACATTGAATTTTTCAAGTTAATTTTAAAAGCTTTTGAAATTTCAAGTTGTATAGAATGCGAAAGAAAAACCCCTCATTTACATTTTTCTATTGAATTGATGAATAACAATCTTGTTCCAAAACTTTCATCGCTTTCCCTCTTTTTTTCCAACCCCCCCTCCAATTGATTTGATTGAATAAATAAATACAACAAAAAAAAGCAATACGTTTTTTACATCATTTATTTAAAGAAGGGGGGAAAAAATCATTTGCAAATATAATGTATATAAAAAGAAAAAAAAGGAAGAATTTATTCTTCTTCTCTAGCGGCGTATTTCAATTTAGTGTTTGCAAAATTGGTAAATTTTTCAAACTCTCTTTCGTCGTATTCAAACTTGATGGCTCTTTTAGATGGCACATAGTTGCCAATTTCAACTTTCAAGACGAAAATTCGCAAGTAAATGAGAAGTTTTTTGTAGTAGACATTGACCATCATTCTCGATTGAAATCCTCTCTTGGGGTCATCGTCGACAACTTTCTCCATAATTTCTCTGTCCCTTTTGGTGTCGTAGTAGTTTTCATCGCAAGCCAACATGGCCTGTTGATAGGCATTGCAGAGCGCGACCATTTTGTTTTTGTAAAACCTAAAATCTTCTTGACCCAAAACCTTGATGATAAAGTAGTAGTTTTTCAAATTCTCCTTGACAAACTCCATAGTAAAGTTGGTGAAAAATGCAACATTTGGGGTATTGTCTGGTGGGTATTCTTTTTTAGGCCTATTTTCAATGACAATATTCATTGCCGTTTTCTTCTTGGCTCCTTCTTCTTCTTGTTCCTCTTCGTCATCTTGCTCTTGTGGCGGTGGTGGCGGTGGAGATGGTGTTGGTGGTGGTGGCGGCGGTGATGGCGTCGGAGAAGGTGTAAGACGTGATCGTGGAGGTTGCTGGGTAGAAGTTTTGGCCACTTGTCTCCTTGGCCCGTCTGAAACCGTTTTAAAAGAAGTTACACGTTTTCTATCAGTAACATCTCTCTTACTTTGTCCCACAGAACTTTTTTCGTAATCTTTCTTGTCCATTTTTTTTTTGTATAGTAATATGTTTAAAGCTTAAATTGAGTTTCGATACTGAACATTTTTACGTTCCCTCTTTAACACATTTATACACTTTTTGTTGGCTTTCTTTTTTTCATCATTCATTAAAAAACTCGCCCAAAATCCCAAAGGCCCCCCGCGCGCGCGGCCTTGGGACAGTCTATTTAAAGCCTGTGCCACCGATTTGTGATTGATTTCATTGCCCGGTGGCACAGGCTTTCGAAAGGATAAGCATTTTTAAAATAATAAATGGTTGATAGATTAAAGGTTGACCAGACTGCTATTATAGCCGGTACAAAATATGTACTGGTTTCGAATATAAATATTCCGTTAAGATATTTAGAGGACGGCAGTCCTTTAAAAGAACCCTTATTTAATAGAGTTAAACAATTTATCGACGTTAATTATGGACCAGCTCAAAATACAGTTTGGTTTGAAATAAGTGCAACTTATCAACTGGTCCACAGAGAATCTGGCTCAACGCGAGAATGGGTTGGCTCTTTTAACCCTCGAGTAGGACCCCTCATTCACGAAACTGCAGTTTATGACGCAACTTTTTTAAACGTTTTACGACGAATTTGCGTTATCGAGGACATTATTCAAAAATTAATTACCTTCAACAATCTCGAGTCTGACTGGGTGTTTGATTCTCTTCACAGCATCATTATTCACATTAGCGGATTTGTACCTAGAGATTTTCCCATATTATACGTGAGAAATTTAATTCATGGAAAAAAACGTAAAACGGGTCGACAGATTGCCACCTTTGACTTGCCTTGATTTTATAAAATTTATAGCCATTAAAAAAAGGCACGTTGAACACTTGAAAAATGTTCAGTTGCCTCACGAAAATTTGAGCCTCGAGTCGCGGTTTTTAAAATTTTTAAAATATCCGGGGTATATTTTATCGCTCTTGTCAACTGTAGGAAACAATGTGGGTTGTATTATTTTAATACACACTGGGGCTATTAAAACCTTTAGGGTTGTATTTGACGCCAGTTATTTAGGTTTGAGTAATAATGTACAAGTTTTATACTTGAGAAAAAATGGCTCTAGAATTAAATGCGCGTCTAGTAAATATAAATTTTTAGCAAATGTAAATTTAATTACCCCGATATTTGACGGAAAGAAAAATAATTTGTTTGACATTGGCAATTTTTTTCCTATAGAGGAAAATAATGTCACAGCGATTGTAGAATATCTTGCAGCCCATAATATTGAAAATTTAGTTTTAAAATTTGTAACGAGTCCTAGTAACCCGTTTTACGCTGTGGTTTTGTACAACTCTACAATTAAAGGAGAAAGTTTTAGAGAATTGACGTGCTTTTACGACAACAATAGAAAATTGAAATTTAATTTAGTCGAAAAAGTAGCAACAAAAGTTCAAGTACCATTAATAACAATTAATAACGAGCTAATTGGGAGTGAATTTAAAAAAAGAAATAACAGACATACTTCGATTTATATACAGGACCAAGGATTAAATTTAGCGAAAAGAATTGGGATAATTAATCATACAGAATTTGTAGCTTTATCAGAGTCCATGACTAAATTTTGTGGATTTTTTACCTTTAAAGCTACCAATAAGAAAGGGGGAAGGATGAATGAGTTGGAAGAAATTGTTTATTGCGATTTTTTAATGAATTGTACTACTAGTTTTACAAATTGTAATTTAAACGAGTTTTTTGATTTGATTGAGAGTAGAGCTCCTATAATAAATCAGTTGAAATTAAAATGTCTTTCTTTTTTATTTAAACGGCTTGCTAATTTTACGTCTAGTGCCAATTCAGTTTATAAAAAATGTTTATTTTATCTTAAACAATTTTGCAGTAAATTTAAATGTTTTACTTTTGGCACAGACGATTATATTATGCACGCTTTAAAACTACCCATGGCTATTTACTACAAGGAAAAATTCCCCACATCAAAAAGATCAGTTTTTTTAAAATGTTCAAAAGGAAACGATATTTTAGCTCTCTCTTATAAACACGTTTTAATTACAAACATTAATCAAATTGTTGGAACTATAGCAAACTCGGATCCAACAATGACTTGTAATATTTTAAAACAGACAATTTTAATGTGGACTGGAAATTATGAAAATGATTTAGCCGCCCTATATTGTTGCGTTAATAATTTTTGTCTGCAACATTTTGATCTCGATTTAACCACTCTGGCTTTCCTCTCTATGGCCAACATTTCAAATTTAATTTTTTGGAATTTATATATAAAAAATTGCAACGGCTCTTGGCTAGTGCATCCCATAGAACAAACTTTAAATTATAATGTTGGAAAATTGAGAGAATATTGTAAAGGGGGCTATAGTTTTTCGGCTAAACGAGAAATAACTTGCGGGGATTTAATTGATCCTTTAGTAAAGCCCACAACAACTAGGGCAAAATCATTAATTAATTTAGATATCGTGGCCAGTTATGGGTTTGCGGCCTCAAACATTAACGCCGCGTGCGGATTTGGATCTACTTTTGAAAACGGTCAACGACTCGAATCCTCTCAGAGATATAAATTTTTTGAATTTAGGGCCGTTTTTTATACCATTTACACTTGGGAAATTTTGGAAAAGAGGCAACTACAAGTAGTCTATAGCAATTACACGAGTTGCGGAGTATTTTATATTGGTAAATATCCCATTGATTTAGTTGCCATTTTTCAAGATGGCACTTTGGAAATTGTCCAATTTGACTCTGCCTACTGTCACGGGTGTAATTGTTGTAATTTACCTTCATACGCGAGTGGAAAAACTAAACAAGAGCTAATGACTAGGACCAGGGACAGAGATCAATTTACTCTCAAATGGATAAAAGATACCGGCGTAAAAGCCAAATATAGAATTTGTACAGATTGTTGCAACCCCCTGTTTAAAAAAAGTTTTTTAGATTTCCAATTTAAAACTGTGCCAGAACTAAAACGATTAATTTCTGGTTATTCGTCAATTATTTCAGACAATTTAAATAATGTACATTCTGAAATTACTTTTATAGCCATTGCAGAACTCGAAGAAAATTTCCCAACTTTTTTGGCAAATAAGACTACGTTAGAAAAGAAAAAACTTTTGCTTACCTCAGATTATTACAACTACATAAAAATCAATTGGCCGCAAATAAAAATTATTAACGTGGAATGGGTAATATTTTATAAAAAAGACTATATTTTTAATACGGTCTATAAACATTTGTTAAATGGACGCGAAAGTAGTTTGGAAAATGTTAAACAGTTTTATAAAAACGTAATAAATTTATCTTGCGGTTATTTTGGAACCAATTTGGCAAAGGGAAATGCGAGAACCTTGAGAATTACAAATAATACCCCCGCCAATTTTAATTTAAATAATTATTCCATAATTACTCTAGAGCCAAATTCTCAAGATTTGTACATTATAAAAACAAATTTAACCGGACAAAAATTAAAAAATCTAAGTAGCGCGTCCTCGTTTTCTCTAATTCATTTTGCAATGATTATAGAATATGGGAAAATGAGATTGGATAAAATTTTTAATTTTTATTACACGTATTTCGAGCCCAATAGTTTTAAAATATTATACGCCCACATTGACTCGACTATACTAGTTTTTTCTACAGACACTATAGAGGAGGCTGTTAAAAATTACCATCAATTTGTTCAATATAAATCTCAAATTTTTGGAGACTCGGTTCCAGGAAATTTAAAAATTGTATGGCATGTAAAATCGACAGACAGATGGTCGTTTGTCACGTGTCGACAAAGTTCTTACGCCCTCTTGACGGATAGTTTTTCAACTTCAAAAATGCCCAATATTTCAGACACCCATGCAAAAAATGTATACGAGGCTCAAAGAAAACTATTGACAAATAAAAAATGTACCATCGATCAAAAAAGAAGAAAAAATAAATTGATAGGACCCACTTCTATAATAAATCAAACTTTTAACTTGTCAATGTAATCCCCCTTTTTTTCCGAAATAAAAAATGAAATATATTTTTTTTTTGCGTAACTTTTATTTTTTCTAATACTCTACACATGATAAACATTTTTTACATTTTTACAGCAAGAGAGAAAAAAAAGAAAAGGGAAAAAAAAATTTTTTAGACAGTCAATTTTGTGTTATTATATACATTTTGAAAACGTTTGGCATTCATATCTAAAATTACATTTTTATCGGTATAAAAATAATAAACATAATAGGTTTTATCGCCAGCGACTGCTGTGGTAAATTGAATAGCTACATCCAAAAATTCTTTTCCTTGGACAATTGACCCGTCATCATTGTCGGGTATGAGTCTCGTGTCAGGGCCGCCCTGAGTCAAGTCAATGTAAACATGAGGATAAGGGGAATTATCCGCGCCTCCAATCAACAAATTGTATTTAATAAGGTCGGGGTCCTGTTTGATGCCAAATGGCGGGTTGTTCATGTGGCTAAAATAATGGTGGTTAGTTGAATATAAATATTCCAAGTCGTTTGGAGTTGGGGACTTTGAGTAAAATTGTTTTCCTCCAAAATAAACCTGAACGCTTTTAATTTGATGTTTTTCAAAAACTAACTCAGCAAAACTGGAATAATTGTACGTGTCAGGTGTGACACTTTTTGGCAAACAAAATATAAACAAACCTTCTGGCAAATAAATTTTATTTAGTTTGGCCGTGTATGAAAAAACGCCGTTAGGAATGTTGTGGGCCATGCCCAATTTTGTAACCCCGTTAAAAGCGATTCTTTTCTTTGATGTTAATAGACTTTTTTCGATAGTGGGGTTTAGTTTGAGTTCCTCCAATGACAAGAGTATGCTGTCAATTTTAAATCTATACTTGGCCGTCAGCGCTCCTCCTGTCCTTTTAAAAATTAATGGCATACCCCCGTCTTTAGCTCCGTCCTTCAAATAAAGTCTAATGTGCAAGCCACCTATAGCTGGTATGGGCAAAGGCTGTGGCAATTCTTTATCCAACACAAAATTTGCCCCTTGATAAAAGGGAAATTTGAAAAGCGGTATGTACCTAAATGCAATTTTATTTTTTCCCAAAACGTGTTGAATATAATTAGAATAATCAGTGTCCTCTGCCGCTCCCACCCTCCATTCTGTCTTTTCAACGTTTGTTGCATTTCCCGGGTTACAGGGTTCCGGACATAAATATTTTTTAATAGACTTGTGCATATGAGCTAGCAAATAACTGTTTAAATAAGGGTCGGCTTGGAGGGGGACATCGTGGGGCGAAATTTCAGAATTTACGTGAAAAATGTCAATTTGTTTAATGAGATGTTCAAACCAATTTGTTTGAATAAGCAAGCTACTAGCATCGGCTATGGGGCACGCGGCCCACGCCGAACCGTCAGCATTTTCCTTTTTTTGAAAAACTCCCTCAACAATAAACCCGGTCTGAGGACCAAAATTAACTACTTGAGTAGAATTTAATTCAAATTCATAGAGAGTTTCTGTCCTCGCAGTGGGCTCTAGTATTACTACATTACTCCCCTTTACGTGGGAATTTTTTGCGTGCCTAAAGGCCAATGTCCCATCTCTGTCTGGAGTGTGACTTCTCTTCATTTTCTACCACCTCTACGCCTTCTCCTGCCTCTGCCCTTTGTTCGTTTTCTTTTTTTTGAAATGGATTTTTTATTAGTTTTTCTCAAGACACTTTTTGCGGCTGATTTTAAATTTTTTTTAGTAATGTGGGTAATCAAGTGAGAAGGGGCCAAGCGCTGTACTCCCTGAAAACCAGGCACTCTCAAAACTACCCTCCCCTTAACAAGTCTAACTGAAGTAGATGTCCTAGTTTTGCCCGTTCTTCTTCTCTTTCTTGTTCCACTGCCTCCTCCAGTTCTTTTGGACATTGATGGGACAATGGTAGCTTTTCCTAAAGTGTCAAATTGATTATTGTTAAAAAATGATCTCTTCATTCATCTGTATACTATGCGAGAGTCAAAATGATACTGATTTTACAATTTATTTCATTGTCCTATTTATAGGAGTTCCGCACAACATTCCATAAACATAACAATCCAAAGGCCAACCCAGGGGAATTAATTTATCCCTGCCAACTTCCGCGTGTCTATAAATTTTAAAAATCAAGTCTTCGTTATTTTGAGGCAGTATAAATTGCGGTTGCACATTTTTTACATTTTTTAAAATGTCATCTTTGGGCAAGAGAGCGGCTACAATTTGCTCTGTCTGACCCCTGTGAAGTATTGATGGAACATTGGCCAACGTAATTATGACGTCACAGGTATCCTGGGTTAAAATTTTACACATTTTAAACTCTTTATCGATATCGAGGTCTGGTTTCTCAAATCGTTTAGTATTTTTATTATTTACACTCAATGGCGTATCTGATTTAATCGCTTTCATAAATTCGGGTGACAAATGTATTTGTGTGAACATTTGTGGATTATCGGGAAATGAAAAAGCAATATACTGATAAGCTGGGTCAAATTTTGCTACAAATGGCACATATGTTTCTTGCGCAACACTTCTAAATAAGGCTTGTAAATCATTTCCAATAATTTGCGGTCTCAATTCTTTATATTTAGTACTATAAAAATATCGTTCAAATTTAATTTGCGATTTTATAAAAGTAACGTATACTTTTGATTCACCAATTAACTCAAAGGTATTGCCTTTTGGGTAATTCTCTGCAACCACATACATTCTAGAATCTGGAGAATCGTTTACTATATGAAATCTATTATGTTGACCTCTTTTAATTCCATAATTCTTTGGGGTAAATCCCAAATGCTTCAATATTTTTTCATTTGAAAATGAAACTTTAGTATTGGGGCCTATAATCATTCTAACTCTAGATCTACGAAAATAAAAAATATCGTCGGGATATAAATAAGTGTTTACAAAATCCATATGTTCAGAGTGATCAAATAAAACATTTGCGTGTGTATCTTCTTTGAAAGTAGTATTTTCCGTCTCATCATCAATACCAAGTTCAGTCAAATAAAATTCTTCCTTGTTTTTTTTCATATAATTTTTAATATAATTTGGATCATCCGACTGTATCATACTGGGAGTTACCCAATCAAATATAAGGGGTTGAAAAACCAATCCATGATTTCTTTGATCGTTTATCGTCGAATTTAATTTTGATAGCGTTTCCCTCAACTCGTGTTCACCCGCTTTAAAAATACATTCAATTTGTTTTTCCGCGCCATAAAAGGTATCGGCAAAGTGGACTTCAAATTCAAATTTATATCTCGTAATTATAGGGTTAATTTCCTCATTGTCCATTTCATTGTGAGTAGCGAGAACGCTAAAATATTCAGGGGCAATATTTAAATATTTGAAAGAAAAAACTCTATCAATCCCGTCTCTATACCTATTTGGATTTGCCACTGAAAAACTAGACGAATCCACAGGTATTCGTTCATTAAAATGACTGTATACGTCTTGCATGGTGAAAGGTTAAAAATAGACTAAAAATAATAAAGATTAAATTATTTATTTATTTATTTTCCTCAATAGTTTTTCTTTTTTTCCAAGCATTAAATTTTCTCGGAGTTTTATAAATTTTCCCATTTTGGATAGCTCTCATTAGAGTGCATGTGATTTTAGACAAATCATGAAAAAATAGATTAAAATTGGCGACGGCCTTGGCAGAATATTTATCATCCGCTTTTACTAGCGCCAAAGTTTCTTCGATTAATTCGTATTGATTTAAAAACGTTTCTCTTGTAAATTCATCCATTATTTATGCAGATAATGCAATTTGCTCTTCCATAAAAGTTCGTATATTTCCAGTATCTAAGCTAATAACTTTATATAGCTGATTTGATTTGTTGTGTGTTGACACAAAGGGTATTTGATTGAGAATTTGAAATCTTTCTGGGTCCAAATTCAAACTACTGGTTTTGACGCCAATTACTTTTGTCGAGGTTGAAATTAATTTTGGTCTGACTATATTTCCAACTTGAAATTTAAACTTTACGATACCACGTGGATAGTTAAACTGAGAGAAATAAATTCCAGGTTCTGCCTTTTGTACTTGGTTTATAAATTTATTTACATTTTTGGGAGTAATATCGATTGGCCTATAGGTCATCTCTTTACCAGAAACGATAATCTTTTTTGTATTTAAACTTTTAGCAGCCTCCGACAAAAGGTCCCACCATTTGTAATTTTTTTGATGGGCTTTTAAATAATATTTTCTTAATCTATCTACTTCTGTTCTTAATATTTTAATACCGTTTTCTGCCACAGAGGCTTTAGTGACAGATTTTTGAAAATAAAAAAACTGTATTCCCTTACTTTTTAAAAAGGCTTGCATTTTTGAAGCAATCATTCCCTTTTCCATATCAAAAGATATACTTTTAATTTTATAATCTGGGTGAACCTTTCCGTGGTCCAACAACAATTTGCCAACAACTCTAATTAGATTTTTAGTTGTTTTTCCTTCCCTCATCAATTCCACGTAAATATATTTTGATAAAATATCTTTGGCAACAAAAAAACCATTTTGAAATGACGGAGGAGTAGTATATTCTCTCACTACTGGATAATATCCAATATCCGCGTGTAAAAATCCAAGAGTATTTGAAACTATGGGTCGTTGTTTACCAAATCTTTTTTTGTCCCTTTCCTTATGCACATTTTCGGAATAAATTGGATTTAAATAAATTGCATCTAATAATGTATTTTTTTTAACGGGTAATTTATTTTTTTTAACAAACTCCCATACATCTTGTACTCTAGGGACATCTCCCTTTTTTAAATTTTCAGAAATAAATTCGTCAACCTTCTCCATTAATATCTCATAGTGTCTGGGGGTTTCCAATGAGTAAAAAAATCAAATGATTGATTGGTGTGACCCGTATAAGCATTATATAGGTTTTGAAAATTTTTCAATAAAAGTATAATATCGGCCATTATCCAATCGATAATAAATTGATTGAGTATTCTAAATGGTCTTTTAAATGCGTCATTCTCCATCATTTGCGTAAATCTCACATAATCTGCGGCGCCACATTCATAAAGACATTGCCTTATAGCGTAAGACATGTGACCCTTTTTTTTCGCGTACAACATTACAAATTTTCGGAAATAAAAACTTCTATCCAAATAATAATGGTACAAATTTCTTATTCTAGTAGCAAACACGCTTTCTTTCCCCTGAATATCTCGCAACAAAATATATAAATTTTCCTCTCTGTCTGCGAGATAATTTTCTACGTTTATAAAGGTTTGCTTTGTTAAAGCAACCTCTGGACTTTTACCAATCTCTTGCATTAAAAAATCAACAGGCTTCATTTTGACAACTGTTTTTATTTTTCAATAATGTACACATTTATATACAATATTTTTCACTAAATAAAACTCTAGGCGCGCCTACATCTAATAAAGCATTTACTACATCTTTAAATTGAAACCTAAATTTAGACTCTTTAGTATTTGACACAAAATCAATAACATCAAAAATATAATACAATTTTCCTCCCTTTCCCGTCAAAGAAAAAAACATTGGCCTATTGTAATTATAATAATAACCGGGATGAGAAATAATCCACGATAATATGAAATCTGCCAAGTAATAATCCTCTGGCCATATTGATATATACCGTTCTAAAATATATTCGATAATGTGTCCCTTCATTAATATCCTAATATGAAAGTTTTATCTCTAGAATTGATTTTAGTTTTACTATTCTCTTCGATAGTAGGAAAATTTAAAAAAGTAATTAAAGTATCATATTTTTCTTTCTTATCACTTAATTTAACACCTTTATTCAGCGTTTCTACTGAAAATATATAATTGTCAGTATCTGAATCAGTAGCATATTCTAAAAAATCCATAAAGTCAATTTTCTCCAAGATTTCTCCATTAGGTAGTCTAACCCAAAACACTTTCAAATGTACATCAACTACAAAGTCTGTAAAATCCAACAATTTACTAATCAACTGTTTACACAACAATCTTCTTTTCGAATAAAAAAGATTACATCTTTCTATTAGGATTTCTTTTATTTGACTTTTTGCTACTATCTGACGTGGCATTTTTCTCCCTTTTTCTTTTTTTGATACTTTTTCTTATTCGAGTAGAAATTGATGGTTTTTTTTTTGTTATTTTTTTTTGATCCTCTATAGAAATAACTGCGTTTATATTGCCTTTAAATGTCCCTTTTCTAGTTCCTAAAATTCCAAAACAAGAAAGCGACCAGCTCCTTTTCATTTTTTACACTGAACCAAATCAATCAAACGCTCTTTCAATTTATATAGATTATATTTTTTTTTGCAAATGATTACCGTTTTTTACATTTTACAGCAGCGAAAAAAATGTGAGAGAAAAAATAAGAAGAATTAGAAGAAAAAATATTTTTTTCATTTTTTTTTATCTCGTTTTTTTTCTTTCTATTCTAGTTAGATATTTAATATATTTAAATATAGAATAAAAGATGGAAATAACTTTTTTAAATATAATATTAATTACGTTTACAACTCCGTTATCCATTTTTAAATCTTTTATTCATCCTTGACCTCAATGACTTCCTTCTCCTCGCACTCCTTTTTGACATTGACCTCCTGATCGCCCTCCATTTGCTTTATATAGTTTTCTAGATTTTTAGCTGCCGCCTCCATAGCCACCGTCTCCAGGGCCGCCTCGTTAGCCATCATTGCAACAATTTCATCTGATGAAAAATTGAGTGGAGAAGATGGGGTTTTAAGAGGACATTCTTCTTTTTGGTTGCTCAGCACCTCGTAGGCCGCGGCCAACTGCTCATCCTTGAAGGTGACATCCGGATTCATAAATTTTTCTGGGGTGTTGTGGAGAAGAGCCTCAAATTTTTTCACCAAGGGGTGAAGAGCCAAGACATCTCCGTCGAGCCTAGTTGACAAATGAAGATGTAGTATAAGATTGCTTTTAACATTGTCGCAGTCCTTTTTCATTTTCAAAATTTTCAAATCCATGTGTCCCAGCTCGTTTCGATAAAGATTGTAATAAAATGAGACATCAGAGAGGACAAATTCGATAATATCGATAACTCTCATGTATCCGTAGAATCCAAGTGGGGGCCAAGCGGTGCGAGACAATTCCCTCAGAGGTTGAGATGAAAAAAATTGACCAGATTCTGGGTAGTGCATCTGACACGGTATGTTGTGTATAGCGTAATTCTCCAGAGCGATAATGTCAGCAACCATAGTAATCAATTCCTGACAGGTGTCGCTATCCAGCCTCATTTTAAGATAGTAGAGTTTTTTTATATAGTTGATGACGCTTCTAATCTGTTCCCATTTCTCTCGCAATTGTTCGTTTTCTTTTCGTTGGTATTCATCATAGAATGATGAAAAAAGTCCGTTCAATTCTCCAAATGTTTTATCCATGTTTAAGGTTTAAAACAAAATGGTAAATTTTTACGGGTTCAAAATTGGTTTTATACTTTTTTTAAACTATACATCTTTTTTTTTATTTTTTATTTTTTCCGCACTTTTTTTTCTCTTTCTCTCTTTTTTTCATTTTTTTCTCTTTCTCTCATTTTTTTCCTCTCAAGATTAAAAATAAGCAAAAAGAAAAATCGGTTAGTTTTCAACTTGTCTCCTTCCTATAAACAACCAAACAAAATGGAAGGAAATGGTACATTTTTCATCGATGGACATGGACTACTTTACATCAACTCGCGTTGGCCAGATGACTGCAAAATTAATAATACAGTTAATTTTTAAACTGACAAAAACACTCAAATTAGAGTTTGATCCAAGTGTTGAATACGAAAAAAACAGAGACAAATTTGAAGACAATAATACGCCAGAGTACGTTGAAAGGTGTTTTATAGGACTTTTTCCTCACAAAAACTTTTGGCATTACAAGGCTTTTGAAAATGAACTAGTTCCAGTCGTCAGTCATCATCTTAATAGTTTTCCCGACCTCAAGCACATTATCATCAACGAAAAAAATGATCAACATAATTTTTTAACCAAATATTCACTCTTGGACTGGGTCTATCGAAAAGCCCTTTTAATTGGAGTGAATTTTGAAATTCGATATTCGACACTCGAAAGGGGCAGATTATCATTACGCATAAACAATGGCAAATGGCATCACATGGCAGTAATAGAACGACCTCTCGAACTTCCATACGAGTTTAGACTTCCGTTCATTTGTTCAACTCACACCAAAAAGTGCAATTGTGACAAAAATTTTCACTTTATGTGGTACGAACTTAAAAAATATACATGGGTATAAGCGCCATCTTCATATTTCAAGACCACACCAGTTGTATAATTGCGAAATTAATTACCCAGTTAATCTTCAAATTAACAAAAACTCTCAAACTCGAATTTGACCCAACAATTGTTTTCCAACAAAGAAGCAATTCTTTTAGGTTTGATTACACAAAAGAAGAATTTATTGAGGAAGTGTACGTTGGACGTTATCCTCATAGAAATCCTCTGGCCTACAGAAATTTTGAAACCGACCTCATCAATTGTATCACCACCTTCCTCTACAGCTACAGTTCAGTTACTCGCATGAGCAGCATTCCCCATTTCGTAATTAATGAGCATCATGGAAAACACAACTTTCTATCTCGCAACAGAATTTTGGATTGGAATTATCAAAAAGTTCTTTTGATGGGCGTAAACTTTGAAGTAAGCGTTGCCAATATAAGGGACAAAAAAATCTCTTACAAAATCAACAACGGAAAATGGTTTCACATTGCTATCGATTCAGGAAGATATCCACTACCATCTGAGCTACGTCTTCCCTACATCTGCCAAACTCACACCCGGCCATGTAACTGCGACAAAAACTTTCATTTTTTGTGGAACGGACTAAAAAAACTTTAAAAATGATTAATCCAATGTCAACTAGACACCTAGAGGACGGCATTCAATACTTGAAAGGAATTGAACATGACAGGGTTTTTCGAAATAATTATAAACTCAACACCGACAGAAAATTTCTCATTTTTCACTTTGACAGAACGTTAACTAATGTCAGACAAAAGATGAGCGTAAGAGATTTCTACTCGACAGACATAAAAAATGTTGCTACTGCTCTTCTCGACCTGGGCAAAAGAATGGATAAAGAAATTGAAGGAGACATGATTTCATCAATCATTTTTCCTCTCGAGGACATGATTCAATTTAATCGCGACAGGGAATCTGACAAATGCAGGACTTTGGACAGAATTTGTTTTGAACTCGCTTTTGTCATCAACTTGCACTCTGAAAAACTCAAAGTCTTCACCCAAGAGCTCTTCAATATTTTATCTCTGAATGCATCTTACTCTGTATCATTTTCTGAATACATTAGGAGGGACAGAGAAATCGACATCCAAGTGGCAGTTGCTCTCGACAAACTTCGCGTCTTCAGAGAAGCCTTCGAAACAGCCCGAGACAAATTGGCGAATCCCGTGCAGTAAATTATGGACATTTTCAAAAAAAACGTGTCAATTTTATTTGAAATTTTAAAAGTGTGTGAAAAAATAACAACGTTTTTAATTGAGGAAAAAAAACTAAAAAAAGAAATTCTTATAGTGTGTGAAAAAATACGCCAACCAAGATTACATTATATCAGCTCTTTTAAAAACTACAAAATATCTCTTGAAATAAACTCGCTCGATAGTTTAAATATGCTAACAGTTTTTTTATTTAGTGAAATTGTATTCCATTTTATTGTCAATAATTTTCGATTAAAATTTATTCATCTTTTTGTACACTATTTAAACACAGTAACTCAAATTAAATCTTTACTTTTAACTCAGTTTATTCTCGATTACAAATTTAATTTTAATTCATTTTTATTTTGGAATACGTTTAGACGAGTCTAAATGGATCCGCAATATCTTACAATGAAATTCGAACTTTCAAAAGAATTATTAATTCACGTTTGCAAATTGAGACAAATGAGAGACTTGATGTTTAGTATTCTCATGGAGTTGAAACATTTTCCAACAGAATATAATTTTAAACATTTTGGATCCTTTTACGACGACATTTTTTATATTTCTGAGCCCAGACTTCCCCATTACAACACAATAGTTAGACTAAAAACTATAAGCGAGCTTCTTCTTAAAGAATTTACATTTTTAAACATCATCAAGCCACACAAATATTTAAATGACTTTCTTCCAGTCGTTGAATCTTTTCACGAGGCACTTTTTGAAATTGCTAAATTAATGTACCAAATTCGCTTTTACGATTCTAGCTTTATTGGATTTATTATAAATCAATAAAATGATGCCGTATTACTTAACTGCAAAATTTGCACTCGTCGATGAAATAGCTAAAGATATAATACGAGTAAATGAACTGAAAAGTTTATTAAATAACATTTGGTCGGAAACGAAAATTTCAATTGAAAACATTCACGACGATTTTACATACTATTTTGACACGGCAATTACTGGCGTATGCGATCCACATTTAAATAACTTAATATCTCTAAAAGTTTGTTCCGATTTACTCTTGAATGAATTTGCATTTTTAAATGTTATCGAGCCACGCGATTACCTTTTAGATTTTCCATTAATCGTCGACGATTTTCTTCTCTTGCTTTTTAAAATTGCTAAAAAAAATGCTTTGCTTCGCTTTTACGATTCTCAAATTTTAAATTATATTTCATTATGAATTACACCTTATTAAAATTTAAAGTAATAACCGAGTTGGTTGGCAAAATAAAAGAAGCAATTTCGATGCGATTATTATTAAACGACCTAAACGCAATATACAGAATGAAAGGTATCTTTATAAAAAACTCACATTATTGCGAAAATTTTACTTCTGAACCAACTTTGGACAATTTAACAACTTTAACATCAATGTCCGATTCACTTTTACTCGAATTTACATTTTATTCCATCATTTTTCCAAATTCCCATTCAATACATTATTCATCAATTAATTCAAATTTTAATACTGTACTCGTAGACATTGCAAAATTAGTAATTAAAATTAAATATTACGATGCATGTATTTTAAATCATATTAGTATGTAAGGAAAAATTTTTTCTTCTATTTATCCATTTTAAAATCGGGCAATTTATTAAATATTGTATTTTAGTATGTAAGGGATTTTTTTCTTCTTCTTTATCCATTTAAATAAAACATCAATTTAATGCAATACAAAATATTTATTGATCAATAAACATT
>Ga0078972_1007390_pt1 | contig 24466 bp, 25 predicted proteins | sample YelNatPaOPGAMG01_FD_67568 | JGI IMG/M metagenome (GOLD analysis project Ga0078972, IMG submission 67568) | Hot spring thermophilic microbial communities from Obsidian Pool, Yellowstone National Park, USA - OP-RAMG-01 (SPADES assembly) (version 2) | ecosystem: Environmental > Aquatic > Thermal...
CTTCGAAGTAAGTTGCATAGGATTTAAAACCAAAACCTTTCTCATAGCTATATCAAGGTTTTATGTTTGAGAAGCCTTATAATAGTTGTGCCACAATTCCTCCCATCTTTAAAAAGATGGGATCTCCTTGCGGTGGTGTTATCATGAAAATCGAACTTGGAATAAATGAAATAGAAAAGAGGCTTATGGAAAAGGAGCGTAGGATGGATCTTCTTCTCTCTAGGAGCAGGGAAATTATCCGAGAATGTTCGAATTGTATAAAGGCAGTGCACGGTGGAAAAATAAAAGAAGCAAAGAAACACTTATCAGCAGCAGAAAGGTTGCTTGCTACTGTTAGGAAATATGAAGGGGAGTTCCAGACACAGATGAATCACATCCTACAAGAATATGCAGAAGCAAAGATTATTCTTTCTGCAGTAGAGAATAACAGAATTCCCACGTTTAATGAGATGGGAATAAATGAAGTGCCATATCTTAATGGACTTCTGGATGCAATAGGAGAGTTAAAGAGGGAGATGTACGAAGCGTTGAGACATAACGACAGAAAAAAAGCGGAGTTGTTTTTTGGGTTGATGGAAAGTATATACGATGAAATTCTTCCCCTGCGTTTCTCAAACGCAGTCCTTCCAGATTTTAGGAGGAAGCAGGACGCTGCACGAATCCAAATAGAACAGGCAAGAGGAGAACTGCTCTGATAGGTATGGCTGCAAGAATACATATCTTTGTATATGGTATGGTTCAGGGCGTTTTCTTCCGTGCAAATACAGTGAGCGTTGCGAGAAAACTCGGATTAAAGGGATGGGTAAGAAACAGAAGAGACGGAAGTGTTGAAATAGTTGCTGAAGGAGAGAAAGAAAAACTGATAGAACTTTTAGAATGGTGTAAAAGAGGACCAGAGGGCGCAGTGGTAGAAAGAGTGGACCACGAATGGGAAAAGCCTACTTTTGAACTTAAGGATTTCGTTGCAACTGAAACCATATAAGCTACTTAGGTTTTTCTTCTGTACTCAGGTTTTACTTTTTTTCTTCTGCTATACGGAGCGACGAAGCGGACTTAGTGGGTCTTATGCTCGCTTCGTCAGTCGATAAGGTTATTCTTCTGTACTCAGGTTTTACTTTTTTTCTTCTGTTATACGGAGCGACGAAGCGGACTTAGTAGGTCTTAGACACGCTTCGTCAGTCGATAAGGTTTTTCTTCGGAAAAACGCGGAGGGGGACACCCCCTCCTCATTTTTACCGTTTATTCTGATCCTCCCCTGTTTATTTTTCTGCGCGATTAAACATGCCTCTCTTTTTTAAGCACACTTGTTCTTCTTCTCGGATCGGAGCGGCCTCTTCCTATCTTCATCTTGCTTATTCGCTCAAGGACGTCTTCAAATTCCCCAATCTCCATCTCCTCATCAAAGCTTTTCCTTGCCTCATCAGTAATATCAACGAGCCCGCCCCTTTGGAATCCTAGCGGGCGTCCTTCTATATCTGTATTAGAAAGAACTGCATAGACCAAAGCAGCTACCTTTCCTGAGGTTTCCTTTGGCAGTATAAGCGCTTCTCCTTTTGCTGCTTCTACATGTTTCCAAGCAATGGAAAACGCCCTTTTTGCCTCCTCTATCTCGGCCTCGCTAAAACCTTTTTTTCTCATCCACTCTATTGCGTCCTCATTAAAGTCGATTTCCATGATATGAATTTGGTGCAAAGTGTTTATAAAATATTCTTGAGAGAAAACTATGGTGGAATGATGGTAACCGAAAGTGTATTGAAAAAGCCTGAAGAGGATAGAAGGAAAAAATTCAATGAGTGGCTTAATGGCATAATGGCTTTGGTTCAGAAAGGAAAGAGGTTTGACCCAGCATACATAGCAGAACTTGAGAAGTTGGCTAAGGAAAAAACAGAGGCAAAAGAAACAGTGCCAACTAAGACAATAGAGGTAGAAAAAATTACAACCAAACCAAGCGAAAAGGCAATAACATCAGCTATGAACCTAGCTTATATGCTCGATACAAAAAAACTTGATATAAAAAAATGGGTAAAGGAGGGGTGAGGGTGATGCTAGATTATCTTACAGATGAAATAAAACTTAAGATAATAGATAGATGGAAATTAATGAGCGAGACGGATAAGGCTCATTTTATAAACCAGGTTGCGCTTGCCCTAAGCGTATGGGGAAGCGATGAAAAGGGAAGGGAACTGGTTGTAGAGGTTCTAAAGTATATGGGAGAGAATGGTACTACCACTCTGGCAGATTTTGGGATTTATGCAGAGAGATTGCTTACATCAAAATCAGCAGCTGGAAGGATTGATAAAGTAAAAAGGGCGTGTTTGATTCTCGAGGGCTACAGGATTAAAAATTCCCTCCCTTCCGAACCGCATAAGGAGCTACAGATTTAGAGGAGGAAGATGATTACCCTATGCAAATTTTGCAATGCTGCTAACGGGAATTTTTTTTCAGAAGGAAATTGCTTCATCTGCGAAAATAAGATGAATAAGTTTGAATCGCTCGCTGAAAGGGCAGCAGACGAATTAAAAAATTATTCTACATTCAGTATTTCCACGGTTGTTCCAAAGAATTGGCTTATAAGAGAAGAACTTATCTGGGACTTCGCTATCGAAAGAAGTGAGAGCATAAAAACCCGCGCAAATCGTGTAGGAAATCGCATTATTGCTCAAAGAACAGGGGCAAAGCCGTGCGTAGACGGAGACGCGAGAATAACATTTGATGTTGAAAAGGAAGAATTTTCAATCGAGCCGAACGAGCTCTTTATCTTTGGGAGATACTGCAAGCTTGTTCGTGGAATATCGCAGTCCAGGTGGGTATGTGCTGAATGTGGCGGGAAGGGCTGCAAGAGATGCGATGGGAAAGGTAAGATGTACGAATCTGTAGAGGAGAAGATAGGAGCGGTTATGAAGAAAGAATGCGATGCATCAGAATATGCATTGCACGCATCTGGAAGGGAGGATATAGATGTCATAAACACAGCGGGAAGACCATTCGTCATGGAACTCAAGCGCGCTAGGAACAGGAGGCCTGATTTAAATAGGATCGCAGAAGTGATAAACGAAAAAAAAGAGGTATTTGTGAGTGATTTAAAGATCGTAAAACGCGGGGTGGTAGAACTGGTTGCTTCCTCGCATTTTGACAAGGAATACGAAGTAGATGTAGAATTTGAAAAAACACTGAACGAAGAAGAAATCAAAAAAATACTCTCCCTTCGCGGAACAACAATAGAACAACTAACCCCCCAGCGAGTTGCTCATAGGAGAGCAAAGATAGATAGGAGAAGAAAAATATTGGATGTTAAATTTTTATCGAAAAAGGAAAACAAGGCAACATTCTTGATAAGAACTGAAGCGGGTACTTACATTAAAGAGCTTATCACAGGAGATGGTGGGAGAACAAGGCCGAGTTTTTCTTCTATTCTCAAAATGAAAGTTAATTGCATCGGTTTAAAGGTTGCTAAGATAGATGACGAATTTTTGAAAGAATCTTTAGGTTGATTTTAGTTTACCATAGAGGATTCTTCATCGACAGCGCACCACTCGGAGAGCAACGAGAGGAAAAGTTCGTTCCCGCTCTCCTTGGCAAGCGATAGCGCCTTTGAACGCAAATCTTCCGCGATTTCCGTGTATTCACTGCTATAGCATTTTCCAAGTTTTGTGCATAATTTTGCAAGTTCTAAGAGAAGCTCTGCCTTTGTTGTTTTATTTTCCAATTTATCTATTTCACTACGAATATTGAATATATAATCTGATATTTTGGAAGAGTCTCTTCTCGATGGTGGCATACCATTTAGGACGTCATCCATGCATTCGTCATAAAAATCATCAAATTTGCATATCAAATCCACAACATCGCATACCATCGTTTTCTGTTTTTGCGGTTCTTCGTTCGGTGCGTAGGTTTTCTTCATTAAGGTTTCTATCGAAGATATCAGTTGTTTATCTCCTATGCTCTTGGCCAGTCTCAATGCTTCTTTGTAAATACAATCTCCCTCTAAAATCACAGAACTATCGCGTTGTTCGCTGCCTATTATCACATGCGCATAGGCAAACTCTGCAAGAAGCTCTGCCTTTATGGAAGGATTCTTTATTATGTTGTTTTCTATCAAAATGGCGTACTCTTTATCGTTTAAGTTTCGCAGACTCTCGTACAGGCTGTTTATTTTATCAGGCCCCGAATAGATGGGCTCTTCTAGCGCCTTAAGGTTCCCTTCAGCTCTCAATAACTCGACTAAGGTGTATTTTTCCTCTTGGCTACCTGTCATACCTTCAGGATGCGGTTTCAATCTAGCCATCTCGCATTTTGGTTGTTTCTTCTCCACTTTTTCTCCCCAACCACCCTCTTTCTTAATCCTCCTCTCATTCAAACAAACCACCCTTTCTTTAATGGACTCGCTGGGATTTGAACCCAGAGTCTCTGCCTTGCGAAGGCAGCGTCTTACCATTCGACTACGAGCCCGTCCCAAAAGATGTATTTTTATATTTATATTTGAGAAGTTTTATAACGGGTATGTTATTATGAAACAGCTGTCCTTTGTATTGCTTTTGGCTCTACTCGTGCAGTTCGTTGCTGCGGCCGAGATGGATTGCAGAGGGTATACCGACTCCTTTTACGTGCGTGTTCTCGATGCAAAGCTTAGACCTGTGGAAGGTGCGTTGGTAAGGGTAATGTTTGATAGAGGAACGAGTTTTGGCGAGCAGTATTTTGTAACAGATCCACTTCCAACAAACTCCGATGGCACAAGGTATTTTTCTATTGCAAATCAAGGAACGGAAACAAGAAAGATAGACTGCAGAATATGGATAAACGCAACGCTTGGTAATGCAAAGGCCACGAAAATAGTAACAGCAAATTCGCATGGCCAATTTATCGACCTGAATCTGAATGTATATCTTTTGGATGTATTGGTTGACGACCAGAATGGAATGCCTATAGAAAACGCAACCGTAACTATTAACGGAATAAGCAAGTCTACTGGAAAGGACGGAAGGGTAAGGTTTTATACGCCCCCGGGGCTTATCGATTATCTCGCATCATACTATCGTGGAAAGGAGAGCGGGAAGATATACGTAAGAAATGATACAGATTATGAGATAGTGCTACGCAGACATTCTGTAAGCATAGATGCTGTTGATGATGAGGGTAAACCTGTTGAAGCGACCATTTCCATATTCAATGAGAGTTTTCCTATGATAAACGGCCACTATGAGACAGAGGCTTTCGGAAATACAATCGAAGGGAACATAAGCTACATGGGAATTGAAAAAAGGATTGAGATGGATCTAGATAAGAGCAATACCTCTGTTGTTGTATTCGACCTCCGCCCGCCCTCCATACAGAGCACAGAGATAACTGTGATAGGAAAGCGACCTCGCATGACTATAAGGGTAGCTGATGATGGCAAGTACGCGAGCGGTGTGAACGTTTCTGCCACTAAGGTAATATACCGCATCCTTCCGCTGGAAGCGGGTTCTGGTTGGAGCAGCGCTACTACATTTGCCGCTAGCTTAGACACCTTTGTCAGCGATTTTCCAGAATTAGAAAGCGATAAAACTATAGAGTTTAGAATAGAAATCCGAGACGAGGAAGGAAACACTGCAGTCCGTGAGGGGAGGTTTGTTATGCCAGAGAGTAATGTGGAAACAACACAAAATCAGGCCCAAACTGATAAAAATTCACAAATTCTTTACATTGCAATTGTAGTAATAATTATAATTGTTGCGGTTTATATTGTGAAACACGCACTAGGAGTAGGAAAAAAATGAGAAGTAAAGGGCAAAGCAAACATTTAAAAAATATATGTTGCATATTAAAACACAGGAGTTCATAAAGTATAATAACAAAAAATATGAATTGTGAATAGGTGATTGAAGATGCCTCGCGGAAGGAAGATTGTTATAGAAACGGAAATAAACGATGATATGGTAGAAAAGTATAGGGCTATCGACCTCGATAAGATAAAGAAGGAGAGGGCAGAGGTAGAAACCAGTCTTTCTAGCTCGTTGGCAACTGTTTTTAAAGCTGCCCAGGACCTCTATAAGCAAGGTCTTAATGAAGAGGCATTGAAAGACTCGCATAACTTATATTCTGTAAAATCAGCTTATGACTATCTTAGAAGTAAAGGTGTCGTCATTTCATTTAGGGCATTTGGTGGAAGGATAGAAAGAGGAACGGTTCCTTATGTAAAGGTCGGAAGAAAAAGGTTTATACCGCAATCTGTTCTGGATGACATAGCGAATATAAAAGAAGATTTTTACACCGTAAAAGAAGCGTATCAGCAGTATAAAAAGGCAAATCCAAAAATAAACTTCAGGGCTTTTATAGGAAGAATTGAAAAAGGCTCCGTCCCGTCAGTAAAATTCGGTACGAGAAGACTTGTTCCGCGAGAGGCTGTGGAAGCGCTTACCCATGTTAGCAACAACTACTATACAGTAAGCGCAGCGATAAAGGAACTCCACAAGAATGGCATAAAGATAAGAAGAAATGCATTTGAAAGAAGATTGGACAGAGGAAGAATACCACACGAAAAGATAGGTGGAAGGAGGTTCATCCACCACAAGGTTCTTTCAGAACTTATCGACAAAGAACTCGCACTTAGAAAGGCTGCCTAAAAGCCCTTTCTATCTTTTTCTTTTCCTAGTCGATTATCCTAATTTTATCCTAATTTTCCATTTTTAGAAACATTTTTAAAACTAGGCTACGTAATATAATATATGTTGTCAATATCGGTTATTAAAGGAAATAAAAAGTGCGGGTATGCCAACCAAACGAATTGGAAAAGGTTCAAAGATGTATTATCCGAAACTAAGGATTACTTCCGAAAAAGAAGAGAAAATGCTGTTAAGAAAGCAATAGAAGATGGAAATGTCGGAAAGATAATTAAACTCTTGAACAAGATAGATAGTGAGCACAAAAGGGAGTGCGTCGAGTACCTACTAAAGAACGAAAGCGCAAGATATTGCTATAAAGACTGCAAAAGGATTTATGATCTGGCAAAACAAGAAGACGGTGTTTACTCTGATTTAACAGTTAAGATATACAAGAAACTTGAAGGGGATGAAAAGGACAGATTTTTAAGAAAAATAGATAAGGAGCTCAAGGAAAAGCTCTTCTACTTAAAATGGGGCGGCCAGGCTGACGAAATATTCAAAACAATAATGAAAATCTATGTTGAGATAGGGAAGGATGGGAAGAAGACAAATCTGGCAAAATATTATAGTATGTTAAAGGACATAGTCTATAATAGAAACAACCCTCTTCAGACTAGGATGCACGCGCTCGAGATTCTTTATACGAGTGATTATGGAGATATGGAGTTTTGGAAGAATGTGGTAACTTGGAATAGCGATCTAGACCAACACCAACTTGCAAATTATGGTTTAAAACTTCTTCTGAAAAAAGAGGTAGAAGGAAGCGAACTACTCTTTCTAAAAAACCTAAACATGATTGCAAAAAGACTTGTTGAACTCAGTTATGAGCCTGGACTTGGTGCGGAAGAAAAGAAAAGGCTGATAGGTTTTATCACATCCACCCTTAATGAGGGAAGTGATGAACAGAAAGTAATCCTTCTAAGAGAGCTTAATCTATCAAAAAAACTACATGGGGGATTAAGAAATAAAAAAATGGCAGAGGCTATTTTAAGAATTCTAAATAGATATAACAAGGCGCACCTAGAAGAATCAAGAAGATTGGAAAAAGGATTGAGGGAAGCGAAGAAAAAATTAAACGATATTGAAAAAGGCTTATTGAAGGAATCAATTTACGATATAAACGAGTTCGTCTCCAAAGTTGAAGAAGAACTAAAGAGATACAAATTAACTGAAGAACTTGTATTCAATGCTCTTCTCTTTCTTTTCAGGATACAGTGGTGTCCTGAGAACATAAAGAATAAACTATTGGACATTCTCGAAGTTGAAAACAGAACAAGTAGGATTACAAGAAGGATTGGAAAATTATTCAGATACTGCGAACTTTCCGATAAGGAGATTAATAGGATAATTAATAGAATATCTGAGAGGATGAAAAAGAGAATAGAAATGGAAGATATCCTAGACTGCGGAAGACTTTATCACGCAACAATTTGCCAGATGCCTTTAAAAGAAGAGATTGGAGCGAAGCTTTTTTTTAGTTCTTATGTCTCCTTAGAAAAAATGATAGCCTCCCTTCTAGATTCGGCTCATATAGAAGATAATGTTGCAGCAGGAGAGATTCTAATTTCTCTTCGAGAGTTGGAAGAAGCAAAAAGACTTATCAGAGAACTTGCAATACCAGAATTCAGGGAGCTTGCTACGGACAGAAAAATTGGTAAGAAAAATATAGAAATTGCAAAAGGAGTTCTTAAGCAACTCGAAAATACGGTTTAATAGAATGCGACCGCCGGGATTTGAACCCGGGTCGTTGGCTTGGAAGGCCAAAATCCTAACCACTAGACTACGGTCGCGTTAGAAAACAGATGCAAATTCTCTCAGAACTGATTTTGGGTCTTGCGCTTTTACAAAGGCGCTTGCTACAAGAATTCCGTCTGTGCCAAGTTCCAGCGCTTTTTTAACGTCCTCTTTGGTGCTCACTCCCGCACCGCAAAGGATGCTTACCTTATTGCTCGAATCTTTTATTTTATTTACGGTTTCTGTTATCACCTCTGGTTTTGTGGTTGAAACGCTCTTTCCGCTACCTATGAGCTCTGGCGGCTCTATCGCAACATGAATAGGAGCGAGGGTTGCTATCTCAGCAGCTTCTTGAGGGCTTTCTGCGCATACAATAGTCTCAAGTGTTAGAGCGTGAAGATGGCTGAGCACCCGTTTGATATCTTCCATACTGATTCTTTTTTCGGAATGATTTACGAGCGAGCCCTTTACTGATAGAGACTTTAGAAGCTCTGCTGGAATAGAGCCTGTATGCGCACCGGGAGGGTACGGGTCGGTATGTTGAGCGAAAACATCAGAGAATCTCTCCGCAGCCTCTTTGAGAAATGGTGCTGGTGGACAGATTACTATTCTTACTCCGGTTTCTTCCACTACTTCGCTTGCGATATCTGTGAATAGAAGGGCCTTGCTTATTGTTTCCTGGTATGTTTTGAGATTGAGGACAATCACCAAATCACCTTAAATACAAATTAGCCCCGAGCGGATTCTCGTTCTGACAAAGGTTCGAACCGCTGTCCCAAGGTCCAGAGCCTTGTATCCTATCAGCCCATAAATCTTCATTTATGGTCTCTTGACCACTAGACTACGGGGCTATAATTATTTAATATTGAAGATAATTTATTAAAACAGTTGCTGGTTAGAAATTATCATGCTTCTCACTAAAAAATATTCGCCGAAGAGCATAGACGAAATGGTAGGAAACGATGAAGCGAGAGAAAGAATAAAAAAATGGATGCTTAACTGGCTCGGCGGTAAAAAAAGAAGACCGCTCTTGGTTTATGGCCCACCAGGGGTTGGAAAAACATCTGCCGCATACGCCCTAATGAGAGAGTTTGACCTCGAACTTATTGAAATGAATGCCAGTGAGTTGCGAAATAGAGAACGGGTTGAGGCTGTTGTCAAATCTGCGATGCTTGCTGGTACTCTCAGCGGAAAGGGAAAGATTATCCTTATAGACGATGTCGATGTGTTCGCAGGAAAGAAGGATAGTGGAGGGCCTGCTGCACTTGCGGCACTCCTTAAGGAGGCAAACTGTCCGGTATTTCTAACTGCTACGGATGCATGGGACAAGAAACTGGCTGCTATAAGAAGTGAATGCGAACTTGTTGAAATGAAGAGAGTAAACAAGATCGCTATAAGAAAGTTGATTGAGAGGATTATAAAAAGCGAGGGCATGAACATCGAAGAAGCGGATATCAGTAGAATAATAGAAAATGCAAACGGAGACGTTCGTTCAGCGCTTAATGACCTGCAAACAGGAAAGACAAGCTTAAGAGATAGAGAAAAGGATATCTTCACGAAGATGAAAACCCTTTTCAAAGCATCTACATGGGCGGAAGCGAGAAGCGTTGCTTACGGGGATGTCGATTTTGATGTTCTGAAACTTTGGATTGACGAAAACATTCCGAATGAGTATGAGGATATAAATGACATTGCGGCTGCCTACTATTGGCTTTCAAGGTCCGATGTTTTTGAAGGCAGGATAGCAAAGAGCAGCTGGGTTCTCCTTAAATATTCGATAGACCTTGCAACCACTGGTGTAGCCCTTTCTAAAAGAAGATCGTATAACAAGTTTACCAAATACTCCTTTCCAACATATCTCCGAGAGATGAGCAGGGCCGCGCAGTCGAGGAGCATCGCAAAGAGTATTGGTACAAAGGTCGGCAGAAGAACACATACAAATGCAAAAGAAGCACTGGAGATGTTGCCGATTATATCCTTGCAGATGAAAAATAATTTAGAAGGTATAATAACATACTATGAATTAAATGAGGATGAAGTTGCTTTCATAATAAGCAAAGAATCTAAATGAAATTTAAAATCTTGGTTTGGCCGACTAGAGATTGTTTCTTTTCCGGATTCGATGCTAACTTTTGCATCTTATTTTCCGGTTTTCCTATCATTCTTCTTTTCATTATTGTAAGTATCTCCTTCATCTTCTTCTCCTTTCTAAATGACGACCAATAGTAATACTCGTCCCTCGTTCCCTTTGTCATTAGAATGTAGACTTCCCCCTTCTTGAGCCTTGCAGCACGGCCGCGCCTTTGTATACTTCTTATCTCACTGGGAACAGGTTCATAGAAGATGACTGCATCAACTGCTGGAACATCCAGGCCTTCCTCCCCTATACTGCTTGCAATCAAAACATCGAAAAGACCAGAGCGGAATTCCTCCATCGTCTTCTCTTGCATCTTTCTTGTAAAGGTGCCTTTTTTCCCGACAAACTGCTTTGCTGGTATACCGATCTTCGTAAGCTCATTTTCGATTTTTGCTATCTGATCACGGTATTGGGCAAAGATTATAATCTTCTTTCCGGAAAGAGACCTTACCAAATCTAGAAGCCTGCTCAATTTCGGATGTTCCTCATCATTTTCAAGGATTAATCTCTTTAGCTCAGCAAATTTTTTCTCGTGCAGCAGTCGTTTTGCGGATTTGCTTTGTTTCTCCTCTACCTTTTTTACATATTGTTTCAATGCGTACAATCCCTGAGTCTCAAGAAGCTCTGACATGTGGAGAAGGTTAAGCAGAATGGAGTACTCTACAAGTGCGTGATACTTCAGGCCCTTATCTATGCTCAATATTTTGTTTCTCAGGTCAAGAAACCTTCCTTTATGTTTGAGTGGTGGTGGGAAACCCATTCCTGCGAGAGCCTTTGCATGCGATGCTATCATTTCATCGATATTTCCTTTTATCTTCTTAAGAAGGGGGGAGAGTTCGACAGGAATCCAGGTTGTTGTGCTTTTCTGGACGTATTGCGCAACATCTTCATCAAATGATGTTCGTATTTCTATGTTTTTGATTTTTAAATTATTGACAACCTCTTCTATCCTTTCCCTTTTTCCGCCAGGAGACGCAGTGAGACCAACAAAAAGCGTGTTGGTGAGTTTATCTGCGATAGGAACATAAGCATAATCGCCAACTGCACGATGGCATTCGTCAAAGATGCACAGGGAAAAATCTGGCGAGAGAATGCCTTCCTCAAGGTCGTTTCTTATTGTTTGAGGGGTTGCAACTATAACTTTCCTAGCATACATTTCCTTTCTCTTTTTCGGTGGTATCTCCCCGGTTATGAGGGAGATCTCGTCGGATGGTATGGAGAGAACATCTAATATGCTCTCGTAATGTTGTTTCGCAAGTGGTTTTGTTGGGGTGAGGAAAAGACATCTTCCTTTTTTGGAAAATTCGCGTATGAGCATAAGGGCAATGAGCGTTTTTCCTAGACCGGTTGGTAGCACTACAAGTGTCGACCCGTTTTCTATTATCGAATTGTATATTGCCAACTGATACGCTCGTGGTATAAGTTTCAAGCATGACCCCAAGAGATATTACTTGAAAGAGTATTAAATGGTGATGCTGACTAGAAGAACTCTTCATACGATTTTGAAAGATCAATTCGCAACTCATGCTCAACAAGCGGTTTGTCTTTTATTTGCGGCAGAAGATCTTCATAAGTTGGTTTTTCTTCCTCGTAGAAAAGACCTATCGGGACCTTCTTGTAATCCGTCCTTACATCCTCCTCTGCCTTTTCCCTAGCCTTCTCTTTGTTCCTCGGGTCGTGGCCAGCCTCTTCGAGCTTGTATATCCGCTCCCTAAACCATTCATAGGTATTGTACTTATTGAATGATACACAGGGCTGGAATACGTCAACGAGCGCAAATCCCTTATGCTCTATTGCTCCCTTTAAAAGTTGTTTTAGATGAAGCGGGTCCCCAGCAAATCCGCGCGCCACGTATGTCGCACCGCCGTTTATTGCTGTTAGTATGGGGTTAAACGGTGTCTCTATAACACCTTCTGGCGTTGTTTTTGTTTTCATGCCAATAAGAGAGGTTGGCGAAGCCTGGCCTGTTGTAAGCCCGTATATCTGATTGTTGTGTACGATATAAGTAAGGTCATAGTTTCGTCTCATTATGTGCATAAAATGTCCCATACCTATTCCGTAACCGTCTCCGTCTCCTCCCTCTGCTATAACAGTAAGTCGAGTATTTGCAAGTTTTATTGCAGAAGCAACTGGTAATGGTCTTCCGTGCAGCCCCTCGAACCCATATGTGTTAATGTAATGATTTGTTTTTCCACTGCAGCCTATCCCAGTTACGATTACAATCTCGTGCTGTGGTTTTCCAATCTCTGCAAGCGCGCCCTTTAGCGCGGTTAGTAAACCATAATTACCACAACCAGGACACCATTGAGGTTTTTCTTTGACAGCGAGGTCGTTTATTGTTATAGCCATTATAATCACCTCTTTTCAAGAACCCAAATCATCTCCTCACTTTTTCTACCGAATGCCGTTCGGTCGAAATCTCCATAGAGCGCGGCAATCCTGTAACCGCATAGTTCAAAGAGATGTTGCGCTTCGTACCTAAATATATACCTGAGATAGAGTCGATATTTCTTCTCCGACAACTTCTTTCCGTTTTTCCAGCGCTCTACATAAATGTTCGTCTTGTTTACTTGACTGTACCTGTCGAAAACAACATCTTCGTAGGTTTTGGTTACGATACCGCTTTTTCTATCAACCTTCCGCTCAATCTGCTTTTTCGGCATTCCTTTTACTATGTAATCATAGTCAGGAACAAAGAAGTTTATTATCAGCCTTCCGCCCTTTTTCAGAATCCGATGGATGTTTGCGAGCGTTGCCTTCTGCTCTTCAACTGTAAGCGCATGGAGGAATGTCCTGTATGGTATTATCACGAGGTCGAACTTCTTTCTTTTTATTATGAAATTCCGCATATCCGCCTGTATCCAAGGTATTGAAAGTCCTTCAGCGAGAGCCTTCTTATTTGCTATCTCAAGCATCTGTCGTGAGATATCCATCCCAACAATCGAGACGCCAGCCCTTGCGATAGGTATTGTTATCCGTCCTGTTCCGCAACCGATTTCAAGAACCGACCCTACCTTTTTGGCTTCGGAAACATAGAACTCAATATCGCCAGGCTGACCGCGAAAAATCTCGTCGTAAAGAGCAGCGAACCTGTCATATTCGCTTTCTAGTATTTTCTCACTCATAGGCCATACCTCTGTGTGTTATAATATTCTAAGTCTTCCTTATCGAGAACACGAATTACCCTTTCTCCTTTGAAACCTTTCTTCTTCAGTTGTTTTACTTCCTCTGCTATTTCCTCTGCGTAAAACGGTCTGCCGGTATATTTCAGTGCAACGAAATCCGGTTCGCATCCGCAGTACTCCTTCAGCATTCCGGCAAACTGCCCTGTCGAATTGTTCTCAAAAATTATTGTGTGCTTTGCGTTCTTGAATAAACTACGAACGGTTTTTTCGTCGAGCGGGAACACGCAACTAAAGTGTATCATATTTGCGTTTATCCCTTCTTTATTCAAAATATGGACTCCTTCCATTGCAGGTAGCTTCATAGAGCCCCATGTTATCAGAGAGACTTCTGCCTTTTTATCTCCATAAACCTTTGGTGGTGGGATGTCTTTAATAAGGCCATTTATCTTTCTTGCTCTCTTGTCAACCTGCGCCTTTCTCTCAGAAAAAAGTTCGGTGCTGAAGCCCGTCTCATTATGCTCATATGAACTTGAGACATGAATTCCATTCGGTGTTCCAGGAAGCGCTCTTGGTGAGACGCCATCGTTTGTTATCGCATACCTCTTGAAGCGTGTATTGGGTTGAAGCGGAGGGAGGTCCCTTGTTATCTTCCCGCGCTCTATCTTAATATTTTCATCAAAGCCATCTGTCGAAAAAAGACTCTCTGAGAGAAATTTATCGGATAAAACGAGGACAGGAATCTGATATTTCTCTGCAAGGTTGAAAGCCTCTGCTGAAAGAGAGAAACATTCATTTACGTCTCCGGGTGTAAGGACAACCCTTAGGAACTCTCCTTGAGATGAATGAAGGGCGAATCGCAGGTCCCCCTGCTCCGTCCATGTTGGCATTCCAGTACTGGGCCCAACCCTCTGCGCAAGGAAAATAACGACTGGGGTTTCTGATTCTGCGGCAAGACCTACCGCTTCTGTCATGAGCGCAAAACCTCCTCCTGATGTAGCAGTTGCTGCGCGTACTCCAGCAAAACTGGCACCAACAACATAATTCATGGCCGCTATCTCGTCTTCTGTCTGCTTTACAATTATATTAAAATCGCGCTCCTTTGCACATAGGTAATGAAGTATCGATGAAGCTGGGGTCATCGGATAGGCGGCAAAGAATTTCATTCCGCTCTTCACCGCACCAAGCGCAAGCGCCTCGTTACCTGTAATGAGCATCTTTCTTTTTTTTGAGAGTGGTTTTATCTCTCTAAGTATCCCGTACTTCTTTACGAAATCATAACCTATCTTTCCAACCAATGCGTTCTTTTCAACAATTTCCTTACCCTTTCTTCCGAATTCATCACGGAGTACTCCTTCAAATATGTCAAATGGATAATTGATTACTGCGAGCGCAGCGCCTATCTGAACAGAATTTGCCATTTGCGGAGGTGCGCCTGCATCTGAGAGGATTTTATCTATCGGCAGTGGAATTTTTTTGATATCATTTCTAAGCTTGAATTCGCTTACGTCTATTTTCTCATCGTATACTACCACTCCATTCGAATTCACCGCATTCCTATGATAAAACAACGCGGCCCTGTTTAGCGCGAGCAGGACATCGCATCTTGTTGATGGCGAATAAACTCCATCATCGCTGATTCTTATCTGGAACACGTTATGCCCCCCACGTATGAGCGAAGGGTATTCTGGATACGCGAGCACGTTGTAACTGCCGCGCGTAAAGCATCTCCCTAACATCCTTCCAGTAACCATTACGCCAGCGCCTGCTTCAGCTCCTATTCTGAAAGTAAGTTCCATGCTATCGCACCTTTTTTATTCTTTGGCAGATAGGCATTCGAACATTTTTAAAATTATCGAATGGCAAAACGACGGAAGACGTAGATTGGGCGCGAACCTGTTTTTTTGATTAGATTTTTAAATTCCTTATTATGATAGTATCTTAAAGGAAAAGAAAAAAAGAGGGGGTGCTTTAGTGTTTCTGAATCGTGCAGTCACGATAGCCGCGCTGGTCGGGGGTTTTTTTTCCATACTTATAGCTCTTATCTTTAGTGGCGGGAGCGTGCTTTTTTCACTAATTGCCGCGGCCTTCTTTGCCCTTAGCATACTTACCTGGAAGTACGGTTATCTATTTATTCCGATGATAACAAAGGCAACGAACGTTATTGAAGTAAGAAATGACTATGAAGTCCCTCCAACCAGGGATTATATTCTTAAGAAAACACCGGCTGGCTACTACGCAAGCAAGTTTATGGAGATACGCTATTATGAGAGTTCCATGGACAAGAGCGAAGAGGAGAAAAAGACTATGTTCGAGTCATTCGAAAAGGCGATAAGCTCGATGAGATACATAACAAAAATATCCTTGCTTGTATCTGCGATAGACCTTTCTAAGCACATCGATGAGATAAAGACGAGAAGGAGCAATGTGGAAACGAAACGCGCGGCTGAGTGGAGAACAAGGCCGGATGAACTGATAAGATACGACAGGGAGATAGCGATGTGGAACAGGCTTTTGGACCGTCTCGGAAAGGGTGAAAGGCCAGTTGAAGTAGTAGCGTTTTGCTCCACAACAGCCTTTGGACTTACGAGAGAGGAGGCTGTAAGCAAGGTAGCAAGGCAAGCAAAAGAGGTTAGAACCATTCTTTCGAGCTCGTTAGGCTGTGATGTGAGAGAATTGAAGGACCTAGAGATGCTGAAATGCTTCGAATGGGACCTCTTCTTCCCAACAAGCGAAGAGGAATTTCACGACGAAATTTTCTAAGTGTGTGGTTTTTATGTTGAAGGCAAGCTATGTGCTTTCTAGGGAACTCGCGAAAAAAATGATAATTGTCCACCCGCCAGAGCCACGAAAGGAACTGCTGCTCGCCAATCCTAAGGAGGGTGTTTATATAGGAAAGACCAGGTTCATGCACACGCCCGTCTTCTGGGATCCGAACAAATTGATAAACCCGCATATTGCAATAATAGGAATAACCGGTTCTGGAAAATCCTATACTGTTAAAACATTTCTTACCCGGGCATCGCTCATATGGAATACAAATGCGATAATACTAGACTGGGTGGGGGAGTATGATAAGTGGGTTAGACAAGCAGGTGGACGGGTGATAAACCTTGCAAAGGAAAATATGAACATACTAGATCTTGTAGGGCTACCGAAGCAAAGCAGAATAAAGCAGATAGTATCCGCATTCGATATCTTGGCCGATCTTAAAAACTTTCCGCAGGAGAGGGATGATATAGAGGAGGCACTTGAAAATATCTATGGTCTAAAAAAGAAGCCGCAGCTCCCAGACCTTATAAAGTACTTGGAAAGAAAAAACAAAAAGAAAGCGGCTCGGCTTTTGAAGAGGTTCACTGCCGAAGGAAGCAATTTCTTTGCTGGGGACAACACCCTTGATATAAAACAGCTGACAAATTCTGGTCTTGTCTGCATAGACCTCCATGAACTTCCATCAGAAGAGATGAGGAGCCTTGCCGGTCTTACCCTTCTTCAATACATAAAGGAGCTTATGCGAGCAGAGGGGATGAGGGAAGAGAAGGATAGAAAGATAAGGCTTTTCGTAGTATTGGACGAAGCGTGGAAGATAGCACAGGATGAGAGAAGCGATGTCATAACAATAGTAAGAGAAGGAAGGAAGTACAATTTTTCTCTTATAATCGCTACCCAGAACCCGTCAGATATGCACAAAACGATATTTAGTAATATTGGAACAATATTTGTATTGAGGATGATACTCAAAGAATATCGTGACTATGTAAAAAACTCTATAGGATATTCTGATTTCATCGATAATGAAATAGCAAAATTTGGAGTAGGAGATGCTGCTGTGAATATGATATTTGCTGAGAGGCAGAGCAAGGTGATGACATTCTTGCTAGACAAGATTGATGGCGAAGACCCCTTGTTCCTTTATGCAATTAAGGGTGGGAATATGGACATAGAAATTGAGAGAGAGCAGTTCATAAGGATGCTTTATGAATTGGGATTGAATGAGAGCCAGATAGAGATAATAAGAAAGGAATTTGAAAAGAAGGACGGCGTAGTTGATGGAGAAAGCATAGTAGAAATGCTAGAGCGCTTTGGCTATTCAAAATCCTCCATTATATCATTCCTTAGACAGGTTGGTTTTGAGGAAAAAAATCTTATAAGAATATTCTCGCTCGCTAAGATGAGAAAGGCTACAAAAGGAGTGGTCAACGTGGTGATGGAAGAATGACGCTTGAAAAAATAAAAATAAAAGCAGTCCAAAAGAAGCCACTCAATGAACTCGCAACACTCATGGGCAATCTCGGCTTCACTAGGATATCTTACTCGAAAGAAACTCTGACTATAGAGAAGATGAAAGGGTTTGACCTAAAAGGACAACCCCAACTCGATTACTCCATACTGTTTGGGCCGAGCAACATAGAGCTCGGATATAATGTCCCACCAAAGAAAAACCCAAGGGCAAGATTAATGGAGGTTATGCCTGTTTTTCTGAATGTCCTCCAGCTCGCTGAAGATTACTACGATATAAAACCATCTGCAATATATTTTGAAATAAATACCGTTCTTTCCGAGATGCTTAAGTTAACGAGCAAGGACGCTATAGATTTTTCAACCGAATTAAGTGAGATTCAGGGAAAGTATAAAAGCCTAGAGGCAAAGTACTCCGACCTGTTGCGCTCAAGCGAAGAGAATGCGAGGATTTTATTGGAATGCGAGAGGAAGAGAGATGAACTTTCAAAGCGTATCGAACAGCTGGAAAAGGTAAGCGATGAGGCTTTGAAGGAGATGCTCTATGACTGGATAAAACTGCATGGCGGAACGATAAACATAGCAGAATTTGCAAGGCTTCAAAGGATGTCCGTCTCTCGCGTGGAAGAGGGATTGAATATGCTAATAACAGAGGGCTACATAAAAAGGAGGTTTGAATAATGGAAGCTGGGAGCGAGAATGAGCTTTCTTTCAACATCGTAAAGAATTACCCAACAGAAAGGAGATACATCCTCCTTAAACCAATTTCAAATTCTCTTGCTGATACTTTCAAAAGAATATTAGGAAAGAGGTAGGCTATGAAGGTTCTCATCGTAGGCAACGGTGCGAGAGAGCACGTGATAGCAGAGGCTATTGCGCATAATGCAGAACTTTACGCTCTCATGTCGAAGAAAAATCCTGCCATAGCGAAACTATGCAGGAACTACTGGGTATGCGATATTGAAAATCCTGAAGAGGTAGCAAAGATAATAGCTAAGGAAAAATTTGACATCGGGTTCGCCAGTCCGGATGGAACCCTCGCTGCTGGAATAAGCGATGTGATGGAAAGGCACGGCATTGTTGCTGCGTCACCAAGCATGAGCGCAGCACGGATAGAATGGGATAAATCGTATGCTAGAAATCTCCTAAAGAGAAACGGAATACCTGGATTACCTGAGTTTATGGTTGCAGAATCGGAGAGAGAGGCAAGGTCGTTCATAAAAGATATGGGAGAGGTCGCCGTGAAACCGATAGGCCTAACAGGAGGAAAAGGGGTAAAGATAATGGGGGAGCACGTAGATAAGGAAACCGCTCTCGCTTATGCCGCTCAACTAATAAAAAAGGATGGTTCTGTTCTTCTTGAGGAGAAGCTTGAGGGGGAGGAATTTACATTTCAGGCATTTTGTGATGGCGAACATCTGGCTTTTATGCCTCCTGTTCAAGATCATAAAAGGGCGTTCGAGGACGATACCGGATTAAATACTGGTGGGATGGGTTCCTATTCCACTGGAAAGCTTCTTCCATTCCTTCAGAAATCGGATATCGAAAGCGCTGCAGACATAATGAAACAAACGATAACTGCAATGAAAAGGGAGGGATGCGTGTATAAGGGGGTGCTGTACGGTCAATTTATGGCAGTAAAAAATGGGGTGAAGGTTATCGAATTTAACGCACGCTTTGGAGACCCGGAAGCAATGAATGTCGTTCCGCTGATGAAGGATTCCTTCCCCTTGGTTCTTGAGAGGATAGCAGATGGAAAACTTGGTAGGATTGAATTCGAAAACAAATGCACCGTTGTAAAATATCTTGTTCCAGATGGATACCCAGAAAGCGCAAAAAAGGATGCAGAGGTTTTCATTGATGAGAATAAGATAAAAAGGCTTGGTGCAAAGATTTACTACGCATCGGTTTACGAAAAGGAGGGAAGGATATATACTACCTCCTCGCGTTCTTTTGGAATTCTAGGAATAGCTGATGAAATAGAGGAAGCAGAACGAATAGCGGAAATTGGATGCGGCGCTGTAAGCGGACCCGTCTGGCATAGGAAGGACATAGGAACAAAACATCTAATAGAAAAAAGAGTAATGCACATGAAAAGGTTAAGGGGCTAAAAATGAAGAATCTTTTTTTATACGCCCTCGCTACAATTCTCATTCTTTCTTTATCTTTTGCTAATGGAAGCTATGGTCCTGCCACGATGACGGTTGAAAAAAAATGGTTGTTAATTTGCCCGACAAATCCGACATGCACCGCAGAGTTTGAAGGAATATTGATAACGAATGGTTCGAATCAGAGAGTTGTTTCAATAGAAACGGAACCACGAATGGACATTGCGAGCGATGATAATGGTGAGATTCATGTAACTTATAAAGGAAGGCTTAGGAATGGTAGTATTCTGCTCAGCGCCAACGCCACAATCGTAGTAGACTATCGTTCTAATATAAGCGAAGACCCTCCCCTTGTACACGAAAACATAACACCGACAGTATTAACTGAATGGAACGAAGAGATTGCTAGAAAGGCTGCAGAGTTGGCTGATGAGAGGTCGACACTTGGAACTATAAGAAATGAAACAGTATGGGTGCATAAAAACATCGAATATGATATATCCTATTTTGAAAGGGAGGTAGATGCGAAAACAGTCTTCGTTGAAAGAAGGGGTGTTTGCACAGCATACGCCCACCTTTTAATATCCATGCTTAACTCCTTGGGTATCAGAACAAGATATGTAAATGGATATGTTATGACGAAAGAGTGGCAACCACACGCTTGGGTGGAAGGATACATACCGGGATATGGATGGCTACCAATTGACCCTACCTTTGGCGAAGTGGGTGTGCTTGAGAGTAGTCACATAATCGTATCCTATGGTAGCGACCAAACCAGCGACTATGACCGTTTTGTTGCTGATGATAAATCGCTCAATATGAACTCCATATCCCCGAGAATAACTGTTATTTCTACTGAAAACGACCCGAAGGGATTATCGATAAACATGTCTTTTGAAAATAGGACATACACCGTAATAACCGAAATCAAAAACGAAAGACCATACTACGAATACGGTAGATATCAATTCATAACGCCGGATGGTTATGGTGAAGAGATAAGCGAACTAGTACTCATCGAACCAAACGGTGAGGTCAAACTGCAACACAGACTGAACTCTTCTATGTTTTCTCCAGGCTATATCTACACCCTTCCTGTGGAGGCCTCAATAAATGGTGCGAAAGACAGAAAAACATTTTTAGTTGCGGAGGAGAACGATTCTTCCCAAAACGAAAACTGCGCGCCATTATTCCTCCTTTCGGCTGTTTTTTTAGTTGCTATTATAAGATTTGCTGTTGAGTAAATGTTGATACTATGCCCAAGAGAAATATTATCGTTGAAATGGAAAAGTGCCTTCCACCTTTCAAACGACATGTTGAACTGGTTGAAAGAAAGGGTCTTGGACATCCGGATACCCTTATAGACGGTATAATGGAAGAGGTAAGCAAGAGCCTAAGCAAGGAGTACATAAAGGAATTTGGAAGGATACTCCACCACAACGTTGATAAGGGGCAGATATGTGGCGGCGCAACTGAGGTTGATTTTGGCGGCGGAACGTTCATTAAACCCATATACGTTCTGTTAAGCGGTAGGGCTGCGGGAGAGGCGGAGGGTAGAAAAATACCAATACAGGACATAGCCATCGAGGCTGCTAAGAGGTATCTCAAGAATACTATAAGGCATCTCGATGTCGAATCTGATGTTGAGATAGAATCTAGGATTTCGGCTGGTTCAGCAGAACTTGCTTCTTTGATTTCAAAGGGCGAAAAGGTTCCTCTTGCGAACGATACCAGCATAGGAACTGGTTTTGCTCCGCTCGACGATTTGGAAAGGCTTGTTCTTAATATCGAGGGTTATCTAAACTCAGATGAATATAAAATTGCAAGACCAGCTGTCGGAGAGGATATAAAGGTCATGGGGATGAGGCAAGACGGCGATATAAAGCTTACAGTTGCAGTTGCATTTGTTTCCAGACACATAAATGACATCGATGAATATGTTGAACAGAAAGAAAAGGTATTGGAGGATATAACCAAACTTGCTGAGAGGATTGTTGGAAGAAGGGTTGACATTTCTTTAAATATGGCCGATGATATAAAAGGCAGATCAATCTACCTTACGCTGAGTGGAACGAGTGCTGAGATGGGTGACGATGGAAGTGTTGGCCGGGGAAATAGAGTAAATGGTCTTATAACTCCTTTTAGGGGGATGTCTCTAGAAGCAGCAGCTGGAAAGAATCCAGTAAATCATGTTGGCAAGATATACTCGGTCGCAGCAACCGAAATGGCTTATGAAATAGCAGAAGAATATGATGAAGTAGAGAACATAAACATAGCTATTCTCTCTGAAATAGGAAAACCAATAGACCAACCGAAGGTTGCCTCTGTTTCGGTGCTAACAAAGAAGAAGGAACAATTTGAAAAGATAAAAGATAAGATATCTTATAATGTTGACAGACATCTCGAAGAGATAACTGAGATTACAAACAGGATTGTTTTTGGCAAGGTCCGCATTTTCTGAGAATTATTAAATTTTTCTACTCATATAATTAGTAACTTTTTGGGCCTGTAGTCGAATGTAAAAAACCGACAGTGGTTAAGACGTTACCCTGACACGGTAAAGATTCCCGGTCCGATTCCGGGCGGGCCCATTTATTCATGATGGGCAGGAAGTGACGGAACGTCACAACGGGCCTATTATTCATAGGTTTGCGGTTTTGATCTTATGGTCTCTCTAATGGGAATAGACCTAGCGGGAAGCGAGCGAAGACCAACTGGTTGGGCGATTCTTAGCAACAAAAGATTCGAATTTGGTGTTGCGCACAAAGATGAAGAACTGCTCGCACTTGCAAAAAAGCACAAAGTTAAAAAAGTGATAATCGATGCTCCGCTCACGCTCCCTAAGGGAAGGAAAAGTATAGAAGAACGAAGCGAGCATCATTTTCGGGAGTGCGACCTCAGCCTACGAAAGGAAGGAATTCGTTTCTTTCCAATAACACTCGGGCCTATGAGGATGCTTACAAAGCGCGGCATTGCTTTGAAGAAAAAACTGAGAAAAAGCGGTATTGAAGTATTTGAAGGATTTCCTGGGGCGAGCTATGATAGACTTGGAGTTCCGAGAAAAGATAAAAGAGCCATCTGCAGATTGCTGAAAAAATTCGGTTTTCCTTCCCCTCCAGGCGCAACCCAGGATGAACTTGATGCATTGATTCTTCTGCTCACCTTATTTCTGAAAACAAAAAAATTGAACTGCGATTTTGTTGGCAAGGATGGGAGGATAGTTGCACCAGCACCTGCCATTTAAGCGGGTTATCTGATATGGCTTTTTCCCATTTACCAGAAAGAAACGTATTCAGGACATAACCATTTATAAACGTATTGAAACATAATTAATAACATGAACGATAAGGGAGAGCTACACGATAGAATTAGAAGTCTGCTTCAAAGTGGAAGGTCCGATGAAATAATCTCAATAGGAAAACCTGCAGTTCCTTATTTGATTGCTGCTTTAAAGGATGAGAATTGGGATGTGCGATGTGAGGCTGCTGAGGCACTTAAGAAAATCGGCTTTGATAAGGTTCCTTTAGATGGTAGAGTGCTTGCTCTTCTGATTCTTAAAAAAACTGATGAAGTTGTTGCAATAGGAGAACCTGCAGTTCCTGATTTGATTACTGCTTTAAAGGCTGAGAATTGGGATGTGCGATGTGAGGCTGCTGGGGCGATTGGAAAGATCGGAGTAAATGATAAGCAGTTTGAAACGATTGTTAGGATGCTAAAGGAAGGAGAAACTAAGGAAGAACGAGAAGGAGCAGCAATGGCACTTGGTGAACTGAAGAATGTAAGAGCAGTTCCTTATTTGATTGTTGCTTTAAAGGATGAGGATTCGGATGTGCAAAAGAGTGCTGCTGGGGCGATTGAGAAAATTGCTGAGAAACTTGTTGAAAAACCTATAGCACTTGTTGAACAGTTTATAGAGAAAGGAGAATTTGAGGAAGCACTCGAAACAATAAGAAGCACTACGACTACAATCATGAATTTTTACAAAGGTGCATTCCGTACAGCGAGGAAGAAAAATAAGACAATGGGAAAAGACAGAATTTTACTAAAGCAAAGAGAAGAACTGCTGAAAAAACTCGAGTCCCTTACGAATGAGGTTTACGCAAGGGTTAAGGAAAAGGAAGGACTTCCAAATCCGCTGGATGGAAAGGAGCCGATGGAATGGAAGGGAGCGAAAAGGAAAGATAACAAAAATCAGAATGCTCAAAAGAGCAAGCAGACGTATTCAATTTAATAAGACAAATTATCGAATACTTCAGTTTTAGATAATCTTGCTCTTTCCATTCGGTATTATCTCAAGGATATCGGTGACATCAACTCCAAGCCGCTTTGCAATCCCTCTTGCAATCTCTCCCTTTTCCTTTCCTCCTGTTGATGGCGTAAGCAAGATCTCTTCCTTAAGTTTTTTCCTTGAGCGCTCTGGTAGAACTTCCACTCCCTTTTCTCCCACGCCGACCTTTAGTCCAAGCTTTGTGTCTCTGAACC
>Ga0078972_1007391_pt1 | contig 24462 bp, 34 predicted proteins | sample YelNatPaOPGAMG01_FD_67568 | JGI IMG/M metagenome (GOLD analysis project Ga0078972, IMG submission 67568) | Hot spring thermophilic microbial communities from Obsidian Pool, Yellowstone National Park, USA - OP-RAMG-01 (SPADES assembly) (version 2) | ecosystem: Environmental > Aquatic > Thermal...
AGTATCTGTCACAGCAGGCATCCGGGACGTGTCGACCGCCCATTCGCGCACGTCGGCCCAGTCCCATACCGGCACGCGGGAAATCACCGCCACGGGCGCAGGCAAGAGCCCGCGAGCACGCCACATCGAGACCGTGTTGGGCGCGACGGCGAGCCGCGTGGCAATCTCTGCGGGACCGACGAGCTCGGCCGGGTCGACCATCATCGGGCCATCTCGAACAGCGCCGCACGGTCCAGGTCGGAGGCTTGCAGGGCGATGTCCGCGAGCATGTCGAGCTCGGGCGCATCGAACAGCGCCACCGCGCCGGACGTCGTGAACAGCTGGCGCTGGGAGGCGACGAAGTTCCGCGCCCGCTCGAGCGCAGGACGCACCGGCTCGGCCGTGCGCGCTACCCGCGTGGTCGGGTCCGTGGATGGTGCGTGGTGGGTGCCCATGTCAGGCCAGGAACGCGGCGACGTCGCCACCGTCGCTCTGGACTAGGGCGACTGCCTCGTGGCGGCTGTAGGTGGGGAACTCCGTGGTGTGCATGGGTGACAACATACTTGGGACATCCCCGGTTGTCAACCCTACGGAGACAGATTCCCGGAATCCCCGAGCGCACCCACCGTGAGCTGGCGTGCCCGGTAGTGCCCGGATGCGGCTGGCTAGACTGAGAGCCGCGGACGCGGATCGGGGGACGGTCCCAACGTCTCCGGGATTCCTCCTCGACGAGCTTGCGAGGAAGAGCCTGCGCCCACGGCGCTCCCACGGCGAAGCCGGGCACGAAGGACGCTAGGCAGTGACCACGATGATGGCCTACCGCTAGGCAGTGATGTGAGGAAAGGTCACTAGAGAGAGAAGGCTCGAAGAAGGGTGAGGGTGAGAATCATTACCATTAGCACCCGAGCCTTCAGCAGTGTTTGCGCGGGAAGCGCGAAGCGCCTAGAGGGAGTGCCTCTAGCGGTAGTAGGTCTCGAGAAGGTGTGAGAAGGCTCGAAGAAGAGCACCAAAGCACAAAGTCACTGCTATGTACTCTGCTCTCAGTGCTCTCACCTGCATGAATGGTGAGACGAGCAAGGATCACGAGCGAGAAGGCTCAGAATCTCACCAAGAGTGAGCGTGAGCGAAGCTCACACCAGGCTCAGGCTCGAAGGCTCAGGCTCACGCAGGGGGGGTACCTTGCGTAGACGCAGGGCCGAGAGCGGCGGGTGAGCATTCAACCCTCAACCCCCTTTTCTATGCCCCCTCCCTGGCGTGGCTGTTCACGTGCCCGCATGAGCCCCCCGTAGCTCCGTACGGTGCCGCCCGTGAGCAACGGCAGGCACTACAGGCGCACGACCGCCAAGGGCACACAGGACGCTCGAACTCGGCTGCTGGCTCTGGCGATGGTTCCCGAGGCGATGGCCCAGGAATCTCGTCGGCGCTTCGACGAGATCGCAGCGATCGAGCGCTCCAAGCGTGCGCACCCGTCCCGACAGGTCAAGGAGGCGTCATGCGCCACCCCGTAGCGGTCCTCAACGAGATGAAGCGCGACAAGAAGTGGGACAAGGCCCACGGCATCACCGAAGGGTCCTGGCAAGATGAGGCGATCGACGCAGCGGCACGCAAGCGGGCAGAGGACCCCCCACCGCGGAAGGGGAAGAAGTGATGGCGCTCTCCAAGAAGGGCCGTGCTGCACTGCCGAAGGGCGACTTCGCCGGTCCTGGGCGGTCCTTCCCGATCGAGAACAAGGCCCACGCCGAAGCGGCGCTGATGGATGTCAAAGCCGCCCAGGCCAAGCACACGATCACCCCCGGCGAGGCGGCCGAGATCAGGCGCGAGGCCAAGCACAAGCTCAAGGGGTACTGACGAGGTGATCGACGCCGACACGCTCTCGGACCGTCGCCGGGACGCTCTGGCGCGCTTCCTGGCCGAGAACGCCGAGCTCTTCGCCGGCCATCCCGAAGACGGCATCGGGTGCATCGATGGTGCGTCTCCTGCGGGGATCGTGCTCGTCGCGTGGTGGGACGCTCCGGCCGATGAGTCGGTGGCGATCGGGGCGTGGGCGGACCACGAGGAGTTCGACGACTGGGAGCTCAAGATCGCCCGTGAGGCCCTTGGCTACGCCGCTCAGCACCTCATGTGCTGGCGCACGTGAGCCCGAGCGGTCCCCGCGCCCAGCCGTTCAGGCCCGGACGCCCTCGCAAGATCGCCGCTGAGCGCGCTCAACTCGTCCCCCTCGCACAGGACAAGCTCGCCGAGCTCGGCCCCGAGGACAAGCGCGCCGAGGCGTGGTACCTCTCGGTCACCGGGCGCACCCAGCTCGAGATCGCTGCGCACTTCGGGGTCGCCCCCGGCACCATCCAGCGCTGGCTCAAGCAGGCAGCGCTCGAGCGCCGGCAGCGTGCCGAGAACGTCGATGAGGAGGCCGAGCGCATCATCGGCACCATCGAGGCCGTCGCCACCGAGGCGTGGAAGCGCCACGAGGCGTCCGATGTCGACGGGCTGTCCGGGCCGAACTACCTCCGGCTCGTGCTCGACTCCATGAAGGAGATCGCACGCCTGCGCGGCATCGACCAGGCCATCTCCACCGGCGGGAGCGCCGGCACGACGACTCTGCGGGTCCGCATCGGTGGCCGTGACATCTCCGGCACGCCGGTGATCGACGTCGGGGTCCAGACCACGTGAGCCCGATCCGTGCCGCGGAAGCCCGCGCAGCCGACCGCGGGATGCGCGACATCGAGTGGCAGATCGACCTCGACTTCCACCCCGCGCAGACCGCCATCTTCGAGTCCCCGGCCCGCTTCAAGGTCGTCGCTGCCGGGCGGCGCTTCGGTAAGACGTTCCTCGGCGGTGCGCTCGTGCTCCTCGCCGCGCTTTCCAAGCCCGACGCCGTGGTCTGGTGGCTCTCGCCGTCGCACTCTCAGAGCCGGGACGTCATGCGCTACGTCTCGAAGCTAATCCCTCACAGCCACCGGGACATCAACCGCTCCACCGGCGAGATCTTCTTCCCCAACGGCTCCGTGATCGCCTTCAAGTCCGGCGACCGCTTCGACAACCTGCGTGGCGCGGGCCTCGACTTCGTGGTCATCGACGAGGCGGCCCAGCTCTCCGAGGAGCTGTGGAAGTCCGTCGTGCGGCCGATGCTCGCCGACAAGCTCGGGCGGGCGCTCCTCATCTCGACCTTTAACGGGGAGAACTGGTTCTACGACGTCCACCGCTTCGCCATCGACCCGGCGAACACCGAGTGGGAGTGCTGGACGTTCATCACCGCGACGAACCCGCTCATCGACCCCGCCGAGATCGAGGAGGCCCGTCGTGGGATGCCGAAGGAGGTCTTCGAGCAGGAGTTCATGTGCTCCCCGCTCGCCTTCTCCGGGGCCGTGTTCTCCTCCGAGCGCCTGACCGCTGCCTACGCCGCCCAGCAGGGCCTCGGTGCGCTGGCCCACGGGCGCCCGCACGAAGCCGGGCTCGACTGGGGATGGAACACGACCGCGCTCGAGGTCTGCGCCGAGCTCGCCGACGGGCGCATCGCCTGGGTGGGGGAGGCCGTCTGGCACCGGGTGGAGCTCAACGAGCGGTGCCACTTCATCTCCGAGGTCTGCCGGGAGCACAACGTCGTCACGCTCTACGCTGACGCTGCCGGCGCGACCGAGATCGCCACGCTCGCCAAGGCGCTCGATGCCGCCAAGGCCCCGACGGTGATCGTCCCGGTGCCCTTCAACGCCTACAAGCGCCCAGGGATCATGACCCGCAACTTCTTCCTCGAGCAGGGCCGTGAAGTTCTCACAGCCTCGTGCCCGCAGCTCTACGCGGACTCGAAGGCTTACCACTACGACAAGACCGGCGAGATGCCGGAGAAGGTCAACGACCACACCGTTGACGCGGCGACCGCCTTCTACGCCTCGCGCGCCTGGCAGCTCGGCGAGCACCTCCAAGACCCGAAGGAGTTCTGAGATGGCACCCACCTGGCTCCAGCGGGTCGTCACGAAGGCCGAGAAGGCCGACACGTGGCCGCCGAAGGAGGTGCGCGAGCACTGGTTCGAGGTCGAGGGCTACCGGCGCCGGTACCGCAACGACCGCGCCCAGCTCGTGCGCCACAATCCGAACCTCGCGACCCGACAGGGCTCCCTCGAGCACTTCGTCCCGGTCCCGTGGCCCCGTGAGCTGTGCCGCTTCTCCGCAGCGCTGCTGTTCTCGGTGACGCCGCGCGTGACGTCCAAGCTCGCGCAGGACAACCTCGAGGTGTTCGAGCGCATCAACGACATCGGCTCCTTCGCCACCGACGGCGGCGAGCAGGCGGCGTGCGACGGGCGCATCGGCATCCGGGTGATCCAGGACGACTCCGTGAGCCGCAAGGCTCCGCTGCTCACCATCGTGCCCGAGGACCAGATCATATGGGACCTGCGCCACGGGCGGTTCTACATGGGCGGGACGATCGTCATCACCCGCAAGGTCCACCAGGAGGACCGCAACGAGGCAGCGACCATGCGGATGCTCGAGACCCACCAGGTCGGCAGCGTGGAGCGGCGCCTTTACAAGGGCGACGAGCAGGAGCTAGGCAAGGAAGTCCCCCTCACCTCGTTCCCCGAGTTCGCGGACCTGAAGCCGACGGTGCTCACCGGACTCGACAAGTCCACGCTCATCCCGTGGCAGAACGTGCCGGGCGCGCGCTCGGACCTGTTCGGCCTCGGCCCGCTGTTCGACGAGGTGAACGAGGCCGAGTCGCTGCTGCTCGCACGTGGTCGCCAGAGCCAGCCCCGCACCTTCGTCGACCGGTCGCTCGTCGACGAGACCGGAACCCTCAAGGCCGAGGGCTACATCATCACCGGCGGCTCCCGGATGCAGCTTCCTCTCGGCACGACGCCCACCTCGACGATCGCCACCGTCCAACCGCAGTTCTACGCCCCTCAGCACATCGCGTGGGCCGATCACGTCACCCAGCTCCTCGTCACCTGCGCCGGCTACGCCCCGGACACCTGGGGCATCCAGGGCAAGACCGCCTCGATCCAGCGGGCCGTCTCCGGCTACGCGATGAAGCTGAGCCAGTTACGGACGCTGCTCACCCGGTCCGCGAAGGAGCACATGGCGCTCGAGGCTCTCGGGTGGTCGGTCGCCACCGGGCTTGCGATGATGGCCGGCGCGTCCGAGGTCGACGAGTTCCTGCCGTCGATCGAGCTCGGTGACGGTCTGCCCAACGACCCGCTCGACGGTGCCCAAGAGGTGCTGTTCCTGCGCCAGGCCACCGCGGCCTCCACCGAGGAGCTGGTCAAGACGGTGCACCCGACCTGGACGAGCCAGGAGGTGCAAGAGGAGGCCCAGCGCATCATGGACGAGGGCGCCTTCGCCGCGGCGGGCGCTGCCAGCCAGGGCCTCGGCGCCGGGGGGCTCACGAAGCGCCTCAAGGCCATGCTGATCGCGGACGACGATACGGCCGGCGGCGGTATCGACAGCGGTGCGCCGCCGGTTGACTGATGCCCGACGCCCCAGCTACCCCTCCCACCCCGCAACAGAAGCAGGACCGCGCGGCGTTCCTCGCACTCGTGTCCGCGTTCTCCCTCGGGATACTCGGCTTCGGCCTCGTGCTGGCGGTCGAGGACGCTCTCGGGAGACTGGTGCCGAGGCCCCCGATGAACGTGACGACGTTCGTGGCGAACCTGGTGTCGCAGTCCGAGGTGGTCGCCACGGTGCCCTCGATCGTCGCCCGCGAGGGGCCGTGCCAGCGCCACGAGGCGAAGATGGCCCCACGGTGGCGGGCGCTCTACACCCTCATGGCCGTCGAGCGCCTCACGGCGGCCAAGGACCTCGGGAAGGCTGAGCACCTCGAGCGGTATTACTTCACCCTCCAGGTCGCCGCAGAGGCTCGTCGGATGCGCTCGGCGGCTCTCGTCGATGTCGCCGCAGCGCTCACCGCGGACCGGCGCCCCGAGGGCCCGGTACCGCTCCTGAACTGGCGAGCTGTCATCGACACCAGGACAACGCCAGAGTGCCGGGCGGCGAACGGGAAGAACTTCCGTGCCGATCGGATGCCAGACATCGGCTGGCCCGGCTCGGTCCACCGCGCTTGCAGGTGTACGTGCGGCCCAGAGGTGCCTGGCGCTCCGCTGCTGCCTTCGTCGTAGTCGGCCCTGGGGTTGCGCCCCGTGCCTGCTGCCCGCAGGTCCTACGTGTGGGCCACGCACGCCCCGGATTCGAACCGGGTTCGTCGCCTTCCCCGATCTCGGGTCGGGTCCTCCGGCACCACAGCCGGTGTGCTCGTTACACCATCAGGCGGAAACCCCAGTGTAGCCGTGCCCGCTTCCCCGCGCGGTCCCTCCATACGGTCCGGCTCGACCGCACCGGACGGGACTTCCGGGGGAGGAGAGACGTGCACACTGAGGATGAGAGCCCCGTCAGATGGGGCGACCGCTGGCATTGGCCCGACGGCACCAGCTTGCCCGTCGTTGGTGGTGGGGACGGTCCACCGGACCCTCCTGCGCCACCTGCTGCACCGCCTGCGCCGCCTGCCCCGCCACCGTCTGACCGCACCTTCACCCAAGCCGACCTCGACAAGATCGCCGGGGAGTCCCGAGACTCGGGACGCAAGGCCGCAGAGAAGGCGCTGCTCGATGCCCTCGGTGTGACGGATGTCGAAGCTGCCAAGACCGCTCTCGCAGCGGCCAAGGCTGCCGAGGACGCGCAGAAGACCGAGCTGCAACGAGCGACCGAGGAGCGGGACCGGCTCAAGGCAGAAGCGGAGCGGGCACAAGCTCTTGCCGCGACGACCCTGGCCGGAGCCAAGATCGAGGGAGCGCTACGAGACGCCGGGATCAACCCGGCGCGCATCGAAGCGGCCCTCAAGCTCGTCGATCACTCAGCAGTCAAGGTCGAGGGGCTTGCCGTCGAGGGAGTGGCCGAAGCTGTGGCCGCGCTCAAGGCTGCAACCCCGGAGTGGTTCGGCTCGAGCCGCGCGCCCGAGACCGGTGGACCACCCCCCAGCGCTCAGGACTTCCGCACCGCCTCTCCCGATGAGCTTGCACGCGAGTTCGCCAGATACGGCATCCGCCTCTAGCCCGAAGGAGATTCCCCCGTGGGTTTCTACGATGAAGTCCCCCAGTCCCTCCAGCAGATCATGCAGAACGGCCTCCTGGACCAGGTGTTCGAGCAGGCGCTGCACCCCGCGTACCTGTGGGACACGCTCGCCGAGGTGATCCCGTGGGGTGGCGGTCGAGGTGACACCTCGATCATGACCCGCGCGGGCCTCCTCCCTCTCGCGCCTAACCCGATCACGACCAACGACGCGACGGCGCAGACCTACGGCTTCGAGCAGTACCAGATGACGATGAACCAGTACGGCTCGTCCATCGACACGAACATGGCCGAGTCTGCCTTGACGCTCGCGTCGAAGTTCCTCCAGGACAACCGGAACCTGGCGATCCAGGCATCCGGCTCGCTCAACGTCGTCGCGCAGAACGCGCTGTATGGCGCCTACGGCGAAGGAACGACCTGGGCCGCAGACGCATCCACGACGTCCACGGCGCTTGTCGTTGAGGACGCCTCCGGCTTCCAGATGGCGACCGGGACCACCTCCACCACGAACAGCAACCCCACGGAGGGGCTGACGGGCGCCTCGGTGCCGATCCTCGTGCCGGTGTCCAGCTCGAACCCGATCAACGTCACCATCGGCGGGACGGCAAACACGGTCACGGGCGTCGACATCGCGACGAACACGCTCACGCTCGGCACGGCCATCTCGGCCACCGTCGGCGAGGCCGTCGTCAACGTCAGCAACGGCCCGGTCCAGTACCGGCCGAACGCCCGTGCGTCGGCTGCGCAGCTGGTCTCCGGCGACGTGGCGACCCTCACGCTGTTCACCCAGGCCGCGACCCGGCTGCGTTCGATGGGCGTGCCGATGCGTGGAGGCGCCTACACCGCCCATATCCCGCCTGCCACGCTCCAGGAGCTCCAGCAGGACCTCGAGTTCCGGCAGATGTGGCAGAGCCGAGGCGACAGCCCGGTCTACGCCAACTTCAAGCTGGGCATGGGCGGCCAGGGCCAGGAGTTCCTCGGGCGCACGCTCGGGATCGACTGGATCCTCGACAACAACGTCCCGACGGGCACCAACCCGAGTGGGGTCACCTACTACCGGCCGATCCTGTGCGGGGATGGCTGCCTCATCAAGGGTCCCTTCGAGCGCATGGGCGACCTCGTGTCCGCCGAGAACGCTCGCGGCACCGTCCAGATCGACCTCATCAACGGCGTGGCCCGCATCCTGCGTGCACCGCTCGACCGGCTCGGGCAGGTTCTCTCGAGCACGTGGTCGTGGATCGGCGGGTACTCCGTGTCGACTGACCTCCTCGCGCAGATCGCTGGCGGGGGCAGCGACCCGGCCGCCTTCAAGCGGGCCGTGGTCGTCGAGCACGCCTGATGGCGACCCCGGCGCAGAACGCGGCTGACACGGCCAAGACAGCGGCGCAGGCCCGTACCGCGGCAGAGCAGGCAGCAGCTGCTCTCGCCGCGGCGCCGGGGGACGCCGAGCTCACCCGAGTCGCGAAGGACGCAGCCGACTTCGCCGCCGAGGCCCAGCGGGTCGCCGACGACGCAGCGGTACTCGCCCAGCCCAGCCCGGCATCATCCGGCACGGCTGCTGCGGGGACCTTCGTGGCTTCCCAGGACTTCAAGTCCTGGTACCAGCACTACTACCTCACCTTCGCCAAGGGCGATGTGATCGACCCGGTGATCGCGACATACTTGCGCGACCGCGGTGCACCGATCACCATCCGCACCGGCAAGTAAGAAGGCCGAGCCGTGAGCTTCATCGACGCGAACCTCCAGCCGCAGGTCCCGAATGTGCTCCCGAGCACCGTCGCGCCTGCGCCCTACGTCGATGGGCTCACGGCCTCGTCCATCCTGCTCTCGCGCTGGGGCTTCCAGGCCACGGTGCCCGACGGCATCGCTCTCGCGGCCACGATGCGCTGCGACGAGGAAGGCCCCTTCATGGGCGTCAAGTTCAATCCCACCCAGGAGCGGGAGTGGCCGCGTACGTTCAAGTACGGGTGGCCGAACGTGGTCATGGACCCCTCCCCGGTGCTCATCGTCTCGACCTTCCCCGGCGCTTGGTACTTGAACTACGAGGGCGTCGTGCCCCAGCAGGTCGTGGACTTCGTGGTGCTCGAGTGCTACCGGATGCTCTCGAACCCGATGATGATGGCCGTCGTCTCCGAGAGCGTGAGCGGTGCTTCGGTGCACTACGCGCACTGGACCGGCGACAAGGGCACGTTCCCCTCCGAGCTGGACCGCATCCAGTCCGGGCTGCTCGGTCCCTTCCAGATGCGTGAGGCGCACCTGCTGCCGTTCCCGGTGTTCAACGAGGAGCTGTGAACCTCGCACGGCTCTGCAACCAGACCGTGCAGTGGGAGAGCCGCACGGCGCTGTCGGACCGCGACGACGGCACCTTCGCCCCGCCGGTGACCCTCCAGGCCCGCTCCGAGGCCCGTCTGCGCGACGTCATCGCAAAGAACGGCGAGGTGACCACCAGCACGAACCTCGTCACCCTCCTGCAGCCTGTGGCGATCGGGGACCTCATTGACGGCCGCGAGGTCATCACCTTGCAGGAGATGGTCGACATCGGCGGCAACTCGATCGGCTGGAAGGCCGGCACGAGGTGATCGAGGACCACGGGAACTTCGACCAGCGGATGCAGGCGCTCCGGGACCTCGTAGGGACCGGCGTGCTCGAAGCCCGCATCATGGTCGATCAGGTCTACGCCAGGTACCAGGACGGCTGGGGCGATGTGAACGACCTCGACGAGTGGGTGGGGATCATCACGCCCACGCAGACCTCGCACGGTCCCGCAGGCAAGCCGGGCCCGGACTTCGACCACCCGCGAGGAGGCCACGCCGGCTACCTCACCGAGACGATGACCCAGCGCGGCCCGGAGTACGTCCAGGAGTGGGCCGACCACCTCCTCGACGAGCACGACACGGTTCGCGACGTGTTCATCCGCCAATCCAACGCCATCGCCGACACGGTGTTCATCGAGGCGCCGATCGAGTACTGGGTGCTGCGCAACAGCGCGTCCACCAAGGTCACGGACAACCACGACATCGTGTTCGAGCGGCCGGCTCTCGTGCCCCGCCTCGATCAGACCGAGCTCAACGCCATCCGTGCTGCTGCCGGCGGGGACGTGCTCGTCTCCGGCAACAAGACCACCGGCAACGAGCTGCAGCACACATCGTCGCACACCTCGGGGAACTTCTCCTCGTCCTACGTGAGGAGGGGCCGTGCCGCTTCTGCTTAGCGATCTGGAGACGTTCGTCGCCGGGCTCGGCCTCGGCGCCCCGGTGAACCTCAACCGGCTGCCGGACACCCCGGACTCGATCATCGTCGCTTCGACGGCACCCGGCGGCGCTGTGCTCTATGACGGCGCCTTCGAGGTGGTCCACGTGCAGTTCCGCATCCGTGGTGGGCCGAACGACGACGCAGCAGCCGAGACGCTGGCCCTGGCGCTCCACCAGGCCCTCGTAGCCCACGAGAGCAGCTTCCAGATGGGCAGCACCTACGTGCTCTCGATCCAGCCGCTCAGCTCGCCCACCTACGCCGGACGCGACGTCGACCTGCGCACCGTCTACGTGAGCACCTACCAGTTCACGGTGCCCGCTTGAGCTGAGGGGGCATCGTTACCGTCCCGCGGCGATGACGACCGATGAGGTACCTGTCGCAGCGGCCAGCGGAGTCGTGCCCCCTGTGCCAGCTCCAGCCCTCTCGTCCGAGCCTGCCGTACCCCCGGCGGTCCCCTTTCCCGCCGCAGGCGTCGTCACCCTCGCAGTTCTTGGCTGGCGCATCGGCGGCTTCGACTCTGGCGTGCCGGGCGTGCCCGAGATACTCCCGAGCGGCACCCCCGTCCGGGCCGGTCAGGTCGATGCGGTTCTTGCAGCCGCGGCCGCATCCCATGTGCTCGTCGAGCGGAGGTAGCAATGGCTAGCCCAGCCCCTAACGGGACCGCGACCAACGTCGTCGTCGGTTTCGCCAACCTGTACATCGCCCCGGCGAACACCACAGCGCCGACGCTTGCGACCACCGGCGTCGGGACCACCGTCGCCACCCCGTGGGTCCCTGCCGGCTTCACCGAGACCGGCGTGACGATCAACATGGACCGCAAGACCTCCTCGATCATGGTCGAGGAGCTGTCGAGCCCGGTCGGCGTCTACGCGGACACCTCGGACCTGACCATCGACATCAGCTTCGCCGAGGACACGGTCGCGAACATCGCGAACGCCTACGGCGGGGGCACGATCTCGGTCGTCACGCCGACGACCGGGGTGGCGGGGTCCACCACGCTCACGCTCGCGGACGCGCTGGAAACGCTGGCGCTGCTCGTCGTGGCACGCAACACCTTCGACCTCGACCGCCTCATCTACATCCCCGAGATGGTAAGCGCCGGCAAGGTCAAGACCCAGTACCAGCGCGCCAAGGCCGCACGTAGCTACCCGGCCACGTTCACGGCGATCTGCCCACTGTCGGCCATCACCGTCACCGACGCCACGGCTGCTGCCTCGTGAGCGGCTTCGGTGCCGACTCGCTCGAGCGGCAGGACTACGACTTCCGCACCTTCCCTCGCGACGACGGAGAGCCCGGCAAGTGCACCGGCGTCGGGTACATCCCCGAGCCGACCGAGGCGCGCCTGCGGGCGTTCATGGCTCTCCAGCAGGAGATGCGGGACAAGCTCGAGCGTCCAGACACGGAGAGCGTCAACGACTTCGCCTTCCTCGAAGACATCCGCTTGGCCCTCATCCCGTACTGCGCCGGCTACCCCGCTGAGGCCGAGATACGCCAGCTCCCCCCGCGGGTGCTCATCGGCTTCATGCGCTACGCCGTGGAGTGCCTGGCCCCAAAAGGCTAGACGAGCGCTATGAGGCGCTCGCCCCGGACTGGGAGTGGGTCGAGCTTCACCTGGCCGCTCGGTACCTCAACAAGAGCGTCGATGAGTGGCGCGCGCTCCCGTGGTGGCAGCGTCGGCTCTACCTGGACGGCTTCCGCGCCGAAGGGCTCATCGAGGACGGCCCCCCGCAGGCGTCCATGCAGGAACTAGGGCTGACCGTGAAGACCGTTGAGGTGCAGCCACCCGTGGGGGGTGTGTCGCCATAGGGTACGACGGTGGAAGCATTGTTTCGTATCTGCGCCTAGACAAGGGCGAGTTCGACGAGACCGTCGCTGAGGCCGAGGCGACGAAGAAGGACCTGGAGAAGGACGTCATCGTCCCGGTCCAGGCCGAGTGGGACAAGGAAGCCGCCGCGGTCGTCGAGGAGGAGAAGTCGGCCCTCGGCTCCAAGGAGACAGTCACCTACAGCCCCGAGATGGACAAGGTGGCCGAGGCGGCCGTCGAGGCCGAGAAGACCGCCCTCGGTAAAGGCGTGGACGTACCGGTGTCGCCCACGCTGGCCAAGACGGCAGGAGCCGGGGTCGCCAGCGCCATGCTCGGCGACCCGACGCTCGGGGCCAAGACGTTCGGCACTGATCTCGGGCGCGCCCTCGACGCTGGGTTGCTCGAAGCGATCGGCCCTGGTACCACCGAGGGGCGCAACCTGCGCAACACGATGGCGAGCATCTTCCGCTCAGGCCAGTTGCCGGAGAAGTCCCTGGTGGGGGACATGCTCAGCCAGTTCGGGTTCAACCCCACCGACATCAGCCACGCGCTCGATGCGGTCTTCTCCACCTCGATCTCCGAGCTAGCCAGCAGCAAGAACTCGCGCGCCGGCGAGATAGTCGACGCCCTGCTGCCGGCCGCGTCGGACTTCCAGAAGGCACTCGACAGCGGCTTCTACTCGATGCTCGGCGACGGCTCGGGCAATACGAACTGGGAACAGAAGCTCCTCGGCATCACGGCTCTGGACCCATTCGGCAACCAGGCGCAGATCGGGAAGGGGAAGGGCGGGGGAGGGCTCGTCTCCGCTGCCTTCGAGCAGACCATCCTCGACGACATCATCAACTCGATGATGAACACGCCGGGCAACAAGACCGGTACGGACTGGAAGATTCCCACCAAGGAGTGGGACATCTTCACCGGCGACCTGTTCTCGAAGATCGCCACCGATGCCTTCGGCAACCAGCTCCAGCTCACGAGCGGCGACCAGTCCACCGGCAAGAAGTCGTTCGGGAAGATACTCGGGGACGTGTGGGGCGCCATCTCCACGAACATCAGCTCCGTGCTCCACGGCGGCTCCGGGGGCAAAGGCGGGGAAGGGGATTCCGGCGGCGGCATCAACTGGAGCGCCTACCTCCCGAAGAACCTCACCAATGGGATGGGCGCCATGCCGGCGGGGCTCAGTCTCGCCGCGCTCCTCGGCGTGGGTCCTGGTGGCGCCGCTCTCGGGGCGGTGGCGGGTTCTCTGGCCGGCACGATCGTCGGTGGGGTGGGCACCGTGATCTACGGGGCTCTCCTCACCGGGACCATCTCGGACCTCTCCACGGCCTACAAGGCGCACCAGCAGCTCCTCTCCGGGCAGATCACCGCCGCGCAATACAAGACCGCTGTCGCGGGGCTGGACCCCGGCGCCGTGGCTGCCATCAACAGTGGCCTCGGGTCCAACTTCTCGAAGATCAACACGAGCCTGATCCACCCGCTCCAGACCATGATCGTCGGCCAGATCACCGGGCTCATCGGCGCAGCGGTGAAGGCGGCTCCGGCGATGGCTGGGTTTGCCAAGGGCGCCGTGCAGGGGATGGGCGGGTTCATCGGGGATCTCACGTCGGGGCTCCAGTCGCCCGGCTTCGCGAAGTTCCTCAAGGCGCTGACGCCGACCGAGATCACGGTGATGAAGGAGTTCGGCAAGACCATTACCGAGATCGGCACCGGGCTCGGGAACCTGCTCCTTGCCGCCCAGCCGCTCATCAAGCTCGTCGGCCCCGGCTGGGTGAGCCTTGGGAAGGACTTCGAGAACTTCACCAAGAAGGCCAAGGTCGGCCCGGACTTCCTGCCCGCCATCCTGGCGGTGGGGAAGGACTTCTCAAGCGCCTTCGGCGCTGTGGAGGCAGCGATCAAGAAGGTGGCGCGCGGGGCTGCGCCCCTCGGGATGGCGGCGTTCAACCAGCTCCCGACTATCGCCCGCTTCATCAAGGAACTCGTCAAGGCGATCCCGGACAACTTTGCCACGCTGCTCTCGACCGTCGCCGTGGCCATGCTCGCCTTCGGCAAGTTCGGCACCGGGAGTGCGGTGGTGGTCGGGCTGTGGGCGCTGGCCGAAGGGTTCAAGCTCCTGCACGCCACCGTCACACAGGGCGAAGCCAAGCTGCTCGGGGCCATCGCCATCGGCCTCGCGGCCGTCAAGGTTGCACTTCTCGGCCTCGATGTGGCGACCCAGCTCGACCCCTTCGTGCTCGCGCTCGAAGCTCTCGTGGTCGTCGGCGCCTACATCGCACTGAACTGGAAGACCATATGGGGGGAGATGAAGGTCACGCTCGACAAGGCGTGGTACGAGATGCGCGTCGGGGTAGATGAGGGCGTCAACGGAATCCTCAAGGGGGTCAACACGGTCATCAGCGCCATCGACAGCGTGGGGGGCTTCCTGGGTGTCGGCCACATCTCCCACATCGGGTATCTCTCCATCCCCACAGAGCCCAGTTGGGGGAACGCCCCCTCTGGCTCGCCGACTATCCAGGGACTCAACGGGATCACGGGCACGAGCCTTCCCAAGCTCGGGTCGACCAGCGGGTCCAACTCGATCCAGATCAACATCGACGCGCGTGGCTCTGCCGACCCGACGGCCACTAAGCACGCCGTGACCTCGGGCATCAACTCGATGCTGCCCTCCCTCCAAGCCGCTCTCGCCCGAGGTGCCGCATGAGCCAGCCCACCTACCCCACCAAGTGCCTCGCGTGCGGCCATGCCCTCGATCCGGTCGCCCTCGACCCCGACACGGCCCCGTGGCTGTGCCCGGTCGTTCACCCCGGTCTGCGCGGGTACTGGGCGTGTGAGCTTTCCTCGCAGGCGCCTGCGTACCGCTCCCAGCACGCGGACTTCGGCTTCGGTGCACCGGCGATCGCACTCCGAGCACTCGTCGACCAGGAGCACGCTGCGGCGGTGACGCGTGGCACGTCGCTGCGTGAGGACCAGCTTGGCCTCGTGCCTGCTGCGGTGCTCACGCGGCTCTCGGCACTCCCCCCCGGTGATGCTGCGTTCACCGCTGCTCTGACGGCTGCACTCGCCCCGAGGGTGGCGCCATGACGGCGGTGCTGCGGCATAGTCAGACAATCGCGACGACCACCGGGGGGGACCTGGTGGTGGGGCTGGGGCTCACGACGAATCCTGGCGATACCATCGTGGTAGCGGTGGTCGAGGACGCAGGGTCCCCCTCGGGCGGCGGCGTAACCTGGGCGAGTAGCGGATGTCCTGGGGTGTATGTCGGGGCCGACGCCACCGGAGGGGCCACGCAGATCACGGTCCCCACCTACGCCGGGGAACCGGCTGCCGGGCTCGTCATGGTGTTCTCGGGACTCAGTACGCTTTCTCCGGTGGGCGCCGCCACCCAGATAGCCGTGCCACCCAATGCGTCGGCCACCACCTCGGCCCTCGGCTTCACGGGCGCCGACTATGTCCTTGGCATCGCTGCCTTCTTCGGGAGCGTGGCGCCGGGGCTGAGTGTGCCAACTGGCATCGGCATCCCTCTATCGTCTCTTGACGACTTCAGCGACAACGATGGCACCTACTACGCGCAAATTGCTGCGGCCGGGGCTGCGCCGACCACGCCAGGGAGTCTGAGCGCTTCTTCCACCAACTCAACGTCCCAAGCGAACGCCTACCTCGGCCTCCTCGTCCTCCAGGGCTATTCGGCCCCGGCCCCGCCTTCCCTCGTCTCGCCGGCCAACGCCTCCTACGAGGACGTGTCCACGGACCCGGCGTTCACCCTCGGCTACCAGTCCACCGACGGCACCGCACAGATCGCCTACGCCTTCGGGCTCAAGACCTCCGGCGCGAGTTCCTACAGCTACTTCAACGCCTCCACGAACGCCATGCAGTCGAGCGTGGTGTGGAACAGCGACTCCGTGGCTGTCAGCGGCACGTGGCAGGTGACGCTTCCGAGCGGGACGCTCGCGGACGGCAACGTCTACAACTGGACCGCTGCGTCGCAGTCCGCCTCCGGTGGTGCGAACCTCCAGGGCGCCTTCGCGAGCGCGTCGACGTTCACCGCGCAGGCACCTCCGACCGTGTCGGTCACGGCGCCCACAGGGACCATCTCGGGCACGCTGACGCCCGCTGTCGACTGGACCGGGGCCTTCCCCTCCGGGGCCACGCAGACGGGCTACGAGGTCATCGTGGAGTCCGGTGCGTTCTCCACCACGCCCGGCTCCGGCACCCAGGCGTACTCCTCCGGGGTGGTCGCCAGCTCCGCGAGCAGCGCCAGCATCGCCTCGGGCCTCGTCACGGCCACGACCTACCGGGCCTTCGTGCAGCTCACCGAGAGCGGGGGCCAGACCTCCTCGTGGGGCTACACGGCGTTCACCCTCGGGGTCGACGTGCCTGCACAGCCGCTGTTCACGGCGGACCCGACGGCGGACCCGACGACCGGCGCGCCGATGGTCATCCTCACCGCCCAGCCCGAGGACAACTTCCTCACCGCGGTCGATGCGAGCTTCGAGACGGGCGTCGGCACATGGACGGCGGGGCCGAACTGGACAGTTGCTCAGGACAGCACCCACGCTCTCGACGGCTCCTACGCCCTTCTCTGTAAGCGAGCGAACACCACCGCCACCAACGGCTACGCGCAAAATGCCGTCTACACCCTTGAGCCAGGGGCCTCCTACGTCGCAGAGGCGGCGGTGCTCGGGGACGCCTCGAGTACCGGCCTGCCCTACACCGTCGTCGTCCAGCTCGCTGGCACTCACCGGACGGTCACTGCCACCTTCACGATGAGCGAGGGGTGGCAGGTCGTCTCGGTGCCCTTCACCGTCGCCGCGACCGGCGAGACTGGGGCGAACCTCCTTGTCACGGACGACCCCCAGAGCGCACCGGCGAGCGGTCAGCAGTTCTGGCTTGATGAGTGTGGCATCTTCCCGGCCGGAGCCACCTCCTGGGCGGCTGGGGGTTTCGTCGGGACGACCTCGGTGAACTTCACCTTCTCCGACGACGGCGTGAACTGGTACCCGGTGCGCAACGGCACGAACGTCCCCATCGCCTCCACGCAGGCACCCGTGGTCGTCAACGACTACGAAGGGGCGCTGGGCTTCATCCGGCAGTACCGATGCCAGGTGGTGAGTGGATGACCGTCACGAGCTTCACCGCCGCGCTCGAGGCGCAGTGGCCGACCTCTCTCCGCTGGTGGCTCAAGGACCCGGTGAACCCGGCCGCGAACATGGAAGTCTCCATGCAGCCAGGGCTGTTCAAGGTCTCGAGCACCGACCCCCAGCAGATCGTGTTCCCGATCGGCAGCCCGCAGGCGATCATCATGCGGGACACCATCAAGATGCCGGTTTTATCACTGCCGATGCGGTTCCTCACCGACTCGGAGTTCCAAGCCTTCGAGCAGCTGCGCGCGACGGGGCACATCCTGCTCCTCCAGGCACCGAAGGAGATCGGCCAGTGGTACATCGTGCTCGGCGACACCAAGCAGGACCAGATCAACCTCGCCACCGTGCGGGGCTGGTCGACCGAGGGGCTGCTGGTGCGTGACATCACCATCTCCGCGCAGTCCACCGTCGCGCCGTGACCTCCGCGCAGGACGCGCTCCCCAACGCGCCCTTCCGCGTCGTCACAGCGGTCGCGGTCCTCAACCAGGACGGGTCGACGAAGGGTTGGCTCACCGACATCATGCCGGGGGGCACCGTCACGATCGACACGACAGCCGAGGTCGTGCGCACGTGCAGCTTCGAGATACTGGACCCATCGGGGCTCCTGATGCCGCTCTGGCCGTCTGGTGGGTACCTGGATCCGTCCAAGGGCGTCGAGGTGCAAATCTTCTCGGGCTACGACGTCGATGGCGCCGTCACGCTGTTCAGCCTCGGCATCTTCTACCTGCAAGAGGTGGACGTCGCCTCGGGCTCGGGAGGCACCACAGCGCCCGGTCCGGTGCTCACGGTCACGGCCAACGACCGCGCCGAGCGCATCAGCACGAACCTGTTCACCGACGCCTTCTCGATTGCCCAGGGCACGAGCATCGCCCAGGCCGTCCTCGACGTGCTCGCCTCGCAAGCCCCGTGGTGCACGCAGGTCTCGATCGCCCCGTCGAGCGCGACTGTGGCCGCACAGGCCGCTCAGCCCGGTGACGACCCGTGGGCGCTCATGCAGTCCATTTGCGCGTCGGGGGGCCAGCTCATCTTCTTCGACCGCGACGGCGTCCTCCGCGTCATCGACGACCCCTCGGCCAACCCCGCTCCTCCGACGGCGACCTTCGCCGACGGCCTCGGCAACCCAGCGACATCGGTCACGAGGACGACATCGAACAGCCCCGGCTACAACGGCGTGATCGTCACCGGCCAGTCGATGACGAGCTCGTCGACGGTCATCTCCGGCTCGGCCTTCGACATGGACCCCTCGAGCCCCTTCTACGCCCTCGGGCCGTACGGCAAGCGCCCGGCGCCACCGGTGCAAGTCAGCACGGTCACCACCTCCGCACAGGCCGCACAGATGGCACAGGCGCTGCTCCCGCAGGTGCTCGGGATGACCCGCCAGGTGGTCGTCGACTGCGCCCCCTGCTTCTGGCTCGAGGCGTACGACCTGACTGTGGTGACGAACATCGCCACGCGCACCGACGAGGTGCTGATCCTGGAGCAGGCCACCATGCCGCTCGACTACTCGACGCTCGGAGCGGTCACCTCGGTCCCGCTCGGCACGCCGATCAGTCAGTTCGACGGGCTGAATAACCAGCCGTCGGTCGCGGCCTACGCGCCGGTCAGCAACGGCAGCTTCAACTACAACCCCACCACGGGCACCTACACGTACTCGAGCACGTCCGGCACCACCGGCTCGGTCGGCACGGGGCTCTCCCTGAGTGGGATCGGCAGCGGGGGCCTCGGTGGCGTCGGGGGCATGGGCTTCGGCATCTTCGGCATCCCCGGCGTCGGCGGGGGCGGCGTGACGCGCTTCCTGCGCACCGGCAACGGCGGCTACGAGGTCAAGCGGGACACGGCCGATGGCGTCACTACCGTCGAGCGCACCGTGGAGGACGCATGAACGAGCGCACGCACCCTCACCAGCAGGTACAGCGCACCGTCCGCGCCCTGAACCGGATGATCGCCAAGCAGGTCCGCGCCGCGGGGGTGAAGCAGCTCGCCACCGTCAGCCAGACCTCCCCGATCCTCGTCGTGCTCGACGGCGCCACCAAGACAGTCCCCGCGTCTCGCCTGACGAGCTACGCCCCGACGGTCAACGACCGGGTACTCGTCGAGGTGTTCGGGCGCCAGGTGATCGTGCTCGGGACCTTCACGACCTAGTGCCCGCTTGGAGGGGGTCTGTGCGGGCACCGTAAGCCGCGTGAACCAGCCTGCGCGCCCTCCCGTCCAGTCGGCTCGCGTCTCGGACGTGCTCGGGGCCATGACGCCACGGGACGTGCACACCATCGAGCTTGGCTCCGGTGCGGTCGCGGTGATCGACCGGGCGCTCGACATCCTCGAACGCTACCTGGACATGCGTGGCGCTCTCCGGGGAGGCAGGGCATGAGTGGTGGCATCGGTGCCGGCGATGTCGTCGCCATCGTCGGGGTCATCGGGGTCGCTGCGACTGTCGGGCGCTTCTCAGGCAGCGTCATCCACGGGCACCACATCCGGGAGCGGGCCGCAGAGGCCGAGTTGAAGATCGAGGAGGAGCGCCAGGCCCGCATCGAGACCGTCCTTCTCGGGAAAGCCGCAGACGAGTGGGGTCCTGGCTCGAAGGGGATGATCGAGCAGATGGCAGCGAACACCGCTGCCACGGCCGAGCTCGCGGAGGCGATGACGCGTCTGCGCTCCGCGTTCGGCAAGCACACGGACCATCCGCCGGGGGAGAGCTGATGGCTCGCACCTTCACGGACCCGGTGACCGGCGACGCCCTCTCGCTCGGGGAGCACGTCGCGTGGCGCGCGCAGGGCATCTTCCGGCGCTGGTCGACCATGATCCTCATCCAAGTCGTCTGCGTGGCGTGGCTGGCCCTCGGGAGCGCCTCGGCACGCAACTGGTGGAACTACTCGTGGTCCGACCTCGCCATCATCGTCGAGAACGTCACGATGCTCGCCCTGTTCAGCCAGACCCGGCGCGACGCCGTCGTGATGCGCGAGACGCGGGAGATGGCCCGGCGCCAGGCCGACATCCTCACCCACCTCGAAGCGCTGCTCGAGCACCACGGGATCGAGGTCTGATGGCGAACGCTGTCGACTTCTCCTGGTCCCGTCCGGGGGCTCCTGCGCTCAAGGCTGCCGGCGTGGCTGGCGTACTGCGCTACCTCTCCGCCGACCCTTCCAAGGCCCTCGGGCCCGGTGAGTGGGCCGAGTACCGCGCCGCTCGCATCCCGGTCGCTCTCGTCTACGAGGACGGCCCCACCGACTTCGAGGGAGGCGTCCAGGCCGGTCGCGCCAAGGCACAGATCGCCGGGCCGCTCCTCGCTGCTCTGGCGTGGCCTGCGTGTCGTCCCGTCTACGCGGCTGTGGACTGCAACCTCCCGTCCGGTGGGTACCAGATCACCTTCTCCGGGATCGGCGCCTTCGCCACCGCCCTCGGACGCCCGATGGCGGTGTACGGCCCTCGTCCGTTCCTGGCCTACTGCGCCGACCGTGGCGTGCAGTTCCTGTGGGAGCTGGGGTCGTCGTCGTTCAACACCGGGCCCGAGCCGAAGGGCAAGGTGCTGCAACAGCTCGTCGGCGGTCCTGCGATCGGCGGCGCCGAGGTCGACTACGACACTGTGCTCGCGCGGGACTGGGGCCAGGTCCCCGCTCCGGTGGGCCGTGTCCGCCATCTCGCGGCGCGCGTGCTTCGCCGCAGTCCGATCGCGTCGGCCCGCATCGAGTCCTCTGCGCCCGTCCTCGTCCCGCACCCCGGTGGAGGGATGGCGCTGTGCTACCTCGACCGCCATCTCTGGATGGGCGTGCCGTCGCCGGCAGACCTCGACCGGCTCGAGTCGGTCGGGGTGCGCCATGCAGGGGTGCCGGCGTCCTTTTTCGCCACGTCCACGCAAATCCCCTGGTAAGGAGCGCCACATGGCCAAGTCCATCTCTCCCACGATGAAGGTCCACATCCCCGCCTTCGCCGGTGGCATCCTCGCCACGGTCGACGGTGCGATCCAGCACGGTCCGACGCTCGTGCGTGCCGTGCTCGTGATCGTCGGCGGGGTCGTCGCTCTCAGCTCGACGGTCGCGACCATCATCCGCGACAAGGGCGTGTCGGTCGCCTCGATCGAGCAGGCCGGCTCTGCGCTGGCGGCCAAGCTCCCGAGCCTCGAAGCCGAGCTCGGCACCGTCGGCACGCTCGTCTCCACGGACTTCCCCGCCACCAAGGCCACGGTCGACTCCCTCGTGCGTGTCGTGGGGGACCTCCAGGCCAAGGTCGCAGACGTTCCCACCGTCGCCCAGCTCGTCGACGCGACGAAGCACTCCATCCTCGGCCAGCCCACGACGCCACCCGTCGCCTGATGCTCCCCCTGTGGGCGCTCGCCCTCCTCGTCGCCGGTGCGATGGTCGTCCAGGACAACCTGGCGACCTTCCTCGTCGTCGCGGAGGGGCGCAACCTCGGGCGCTGGGCGGGCTGGCTCGACGCGGCCAACGACTACGCGTCGCGCTACGGGAGTGCCATCACCGCCGGGGCCTTCGTGAAGTGGGGGCTCGGAAACTGGCGCACGCAGATGCTGTTCATCGCCTCCGCGCTCGCGTCCTACGTCGCCACGAACCACGCGACCACGTGGGCGCACCGCTACTTGCCGGGGAGTGTCCAGTGAATCCCGCGCCCCTGCACCTCGACCTCGCGTCGGCTCTGCCCGGTGACGTCGTGCTCGCGCACACCCGTGGGCTGTTCGGGCGACTCATCCGCTTCGGGACGCGTTCCGCGTGGTCCCACGCCGCGATCATCGAGATGGTCGGGGCGACCCCCGAGCGCACGTGGGTCATCCAGGCCGAGGCCAAGGGCGTCACGCGGGCCACGCTGGACCAGGTGGCGCCGGGGGGCTACTACGCCATCGTCGCTGCGCCGAACGGCCTGGACCGCCAGCGGTGCTTGGAGTGGGCACGCAGCCGGGTCGGGGAGGAGTACGGGTTCCTGACCATCCTCTCGATCGCCGTCACGCTGCTCTCCCCGCGGTTCCTACGCGTCGACTTCCGCCGCCAGGGCACCCTTATCTGCTCGGCGCTCGTCGCTCTCTCGCTGCACGCGGGCGGGTGGCTTGCGCGCGTGGGCGACTTCTACCAGGTCTCGCCCGGCTCCCTTGAACAGCTCCTGGTGCGACCGGCGCGATGACGTGGACGCCGATGGTCTCATCCGCGAGCACTACGCCCTGGCGAGTCGGCTCGCTCGGCGCACAGCGTCCCGGCTGCCCGATCCCCGCTGGCGCGACGATCTTGTCTCCGCGGGGATGGAAGCCCTCGTCTCCGCGGCCCGGCGGTGGAACCCCACCCCTGGCGTGGCTTTCGGCGTCTACCTCCACGCCCGCATCCCCGGCGCGGTCATCGACGAGTGGCGCCTGCTCACGCGCACCTGCCGGCCGCACCGACCGCTGCCGCTCTCGCTCGATCGGCTCTGCTCCGACGCTGCCGCCGAGGGGTTCGAGTACGACGCGGGTGACCCCGACCCTTCCCCTGCCGACGTGCTGGTGGCTCGTGAGGCCCTGCGTGCGTTCCTGCGGGCGTGCCGGTCCCCTCGGGACCTCGAGGTCGTCCGTGCAGCCGTCTACGGCGGCGTGGAGCTCCAAGACATCGCCCGCGCCCACCACATCGCCCCCAGCACCCTCACGCACGACCTCGTGCGTCTGCGGCGTTCCCTCCCCTGAAAGGACCCCCCGTGGCTGACTTCCCCGCGACCTCCTCCGACACCGCCATCGCCGCCCTGCTCGTACCGGGCACCACGTACTACCTCAGCCAGCACACCGCGGACCCTGGCACCACCGGCGCCAACGAGGTCACCGGCGGCTCCTACGCCCGCCAGCCCATTACTTTCGGGACCGCCTCTGCGGGCTCCGAGGCGTCCACGGACGCCCAGTCCTTCACCTCGATGCCGTCGGTGACGGGGGACCTGTGGAGCGGCCTGTGGAGCGCGGTCACGGGCGGCACGTTCCTTTGGGGCGACCCCAACTCGACCGTCACCGGGCCCGTCGCAGCCGGGGCAACGGTGGACTACGCGATCGGCGCCATCGTCGCCGGCCCGATCAGCTAAGGGGCCCGCGTGGCGAGCCCGCTCTTCGCAGACAACGCATCCACCACCGTCTCTAGTGGCGGGACGACCGCGCCTGCTGCCGGGACAGTCGAGTCGTGGGTCGTAGCCTCGACGGCTACTTTCCCGGCGGCGATCGCGGGTCGGATGAGCTTTCGCATCCAAGACCCCGCTGCGCCATCGGAGATCATGGAGGTGACGAGCAACACCGACGTCACCCTCACCTCAGCCCTCACGGCCGCCGGAGCCCCTACCTACACGGCCCTTCCGGTGACAGCCACTCCGGGTGCGGTGGGGCTGGACGACGTTCTCACCATCCAGCCCGCACAGGGCTCGGGGCTTTTCCCGACCTCGTGCACTGCATCTGCCGCCACAGCCAGCGGGGCCACATCGATCCCGGTGACGGGGTTCACGCCGTTCCCGGACACGACCGGGGCCAACTCCTACGCCATCGGCACGCTGGTCATCGACGAGACGAACCCAGCGGCGTTGTGCCAGACCACATGGACGGTGGTGCGCGGGGTCGATGGGACGACCCCGGTGGCCCACGCGACCGGGTTCACCGTCGAGGGGGTCCTTTCTGCCACTCCTCTCACCGACCTGCTCCAGATGGCTGGGTTCTACCTCCCGTGCCTGACTACTAATCCGGTCGGGCAGCTTGCTCCTCTTTCCAGCCAGTCCCTGAACGGCCGTCAGGTACTTGCTCGCCTGTACGGCCCGGCGGCGGATGTCTCCAAGGTGCAGCTCAACGTGGCCACCACTTCAACGGGGTCCATCGATGTAGGCGTCTACCAGGGCCACGGGATCGGAGTGGGAGATGGACAGTGCGCCCCAGGGAAACTGATGGTGCACACCGGGAACATCTCCGTGCCGGCTGCTGGACTCGCCACCATTTCGCTCGGGTCTATGGTGCGCGTGCGTCCTGGCGACTGGTTCTCCATCGCGTGCACCGATAACACGGCTTCGTTCACGTCAATGACGACCACCGCCTCCTACCCGTTGCAGTTCGGAACCGGGCAACTGTATGGCGCGAGTTCCCCCAACCTCCCCGTTGCTCCCCCACTGCAGCCATACGTCCAGGTGCAAGCCGACGACCAGGGAACGCCATGGGCGGTGCTGATATGAGCACGACGAACACGATCACGTTGCCGGACCGGATCATCACGCAGACCGGCGAGCCGGCATGGGACAACCCCACCGCATGGTCCT
>Ga0078972_1007392_pt1 | contig 24457 bp, 20 predicted proteins | sample YelNatPaOPGAMG01_FD_67568 | JGI IMG/M metagenome (GOLD analysis project Ga0078972, IMG submission 67568) | Hot spring thermophilic microbial communities from Obsidian Pool, Yellowstone National Park, USA - OP-RAMG-01 (SPADES assembly) (version 2) | ecosystem: Environmental > Aquatic > Thermal...
AAAAGACTTTGAATATTTCTGACCTTGCCTGCGGTGTCTATTTTATGGTTTTGAAACAAAATAATGAAGCGGTAAGTAAAAAGTTCACTATTGTAAGGTAAAAGTCAACACCTTCCAGCCTATCTGAAAAGTGTTGACGAGTAAGCCGCCAAGAGGTGTGGTGGTCGGCCACTAAAAGTTTGAGCAGAGATATTCATAAGTCAAAACTCATTGGCCCTTGTTAGAAGAAAATTATTGGAAAGCAAAAAACCTTGCATTCCTGCAATTGACGAAACCGCCAAACCTTTGACGATACGGGCGGTGAAACCGTATAACCATTAATATCACCATTTTTATTCTGTAGTGGTCAAGTTTACTTGACTTCTTTATGCTACATTTTTTTTATTTTTGTCATTGTAAGTTTTCTTTCTTGTGTCATTGCGAGGCGCTCATAGAGAGCCCAAGCAATCTCATTTGTTACCAGTCATTTCGGGGATTGCCTCTCCAAACTTCTTGGCGGATAAGGTGAGAGCCGGGGTTTCAGGGGTTTCCCCATGATGTATCTTGAAAAAAGTTGTAGGAATAAAATACAGGCAAGGGGGAGGGAAAAGTGGGGTGGTCAGGGATACTTGATATTGCAAAATTATTGATTATAATCATTTATGGAAAAGATTATATGCACAATCTTATTTTTAATCTGCTGTGCTCCGAGAATCACCTATAAACCAGAACCGGAAAGGGATGTAAAGGACTGGGTTAAGAATCTCGCCCTTCAGAAATCATTCAGTTATGAATATGAAATGAAGACATCCACAGTAAAAATAACTGCGGTGGGTGATTGTATAGTGGATTGGGCAGAACATATATTTGGAAAGTGGTATTATGGAGATACAGTCATAAACTTTGAGTATATCGGTATAAATGACCGGGAATGGACAAAGAAAGGTAGAAAATGGGAGGAGTCAGCACGGGGTGAGGAATCAAACGTCTTTGCCCAGATAAAGAGAATACTTGAATTTGAGAAATTTGAACTCATTAGCCAGAGGGGAAAATTTATATTTAAATCAAATGCAACGCTTCCCTTCCTCTGTCCGGAGAGGTGGCGGGAGATGTTTGGTTATGTTGAAATCTCCCGTGATTCATACCTGCCAGAATTGATCTGGGTCGGATTGCCCGATTCCTCATCCTTTTTGCAGGTGAAAATTAAAGATTATAATCATAACAAAATAATCAGACCCCCTTATTTAGAATACAATGAATATGAGGTCAGATGTGATTCAATAAACAAGGTCAGGGCTTTAAAGGGTATAAGAGGGCGTCTCTTAGCCTTAAATCAGGGATGGAAATTAAAGATGATAGACCATAAAATTATCTTAGAGGTTCCAAATATATACTCTAAATCCGATGTTGAAGAATATCTCGCTCCTGGTATCATCAGAATATATGAAACCACTCAAAAGAATGAGGAAGGGGTGAGTATCCGTTATCTGAATAATAATATCAATAAACCAGTATACCTGACCAAAACCAATTTTTCTCGTGAAATAATAAAAGATATATCTCTGGGGTTTAACCATATTTCAAAACCATTTTTACAAATAACATTTAAGAAGAGTATCGGACCATTAAACGGAATTGCAATAGAGGTTGATAGCAATATTGTCTTTGCCCAGGCACTTGACAATGTCAAAAAATTGGATAAGATTATTCTGTATTCAGATATGAATTATAACGAACTCATAAAATTAAAGGCACTTTTAAAAAGGCCTTTATTTAAAATGGAGATAATTCCATTGACCAAGGGGTCTGATTGATTGGACTAATACTCTTTTTATATACGATAGTCCTAATCGTTCTATTCTTTTACTCATTCCACTCATTCATCCTCCTCTATCTCCATTTGAGATATAGGAAACATAAAGAAGGTAATACAAACTATAAGAACCTATCTGAATATCCTCAGGTTACTATTCAACTTCCAGTCTATAACGAAAAGTATGTGGTTAGAAGGCTGATAGAAAGTGTCACAATGCTTGAATACCCAAAGGATAAGATGGAGATTCAGATACTTGATGATTCAGATGATGAGACGAGCGAGATAATATCAAAGATCGTCCTTTATAAATCAGCCCAGGGATTTGATATAAAACATATAAGAAGGGAAAAGAGGGAGGGTTTTAAAGCAGGCGCACTCCAGTATGGATTGGAAAGGGCAAAGGGTGAATTTATTGCAATATTTGACGCAGACTTTGTCCCGCCCCATGATTTTTTACTAAAACTCTTACCAGAATTTGGAGACCCCTATGTAGGGGTTGTTCAGGCAAGGTGGGGGCATTTGAATCAGGATGAATCCTTATTAACAAAGAGCCAGGCAATAAGCCTTGATAACCATTTTATTAACGAACAGGGATTGCGCTCCTGTGCAGGATTTTTTATAAATTTCAATGGGACCTGTGGAATATGGCGGAAGTCAGCGATAATTGATGGTGGGGGCTGGTCAGGTGATACATTGGCAGAAGACCTTGACCTCTCTTACCGGATCCAGTTGAAAGGATGGCGTATTAAATATCGTGAGGATGTTGTCGTGCCTGGCGAACTTCCTGATGATGTTGATAGTTTCCGTATCCAGCAGAATAGGTGGGCTAAAGGAACTTTCCAGGTCGGTATGAAATTATTGAAGAAGGTGCTCAAATCGGATTTAAAACTCATGACAAAATATGAAGCAATAGTCCACCTCACCTGCCATATAAATTTTGTGGCGATGTTCTTAATGGGTTTATTATCATTCCCCATAATCTTTTTCAAAGTGGAAAGGGTGGTTTCAGAAGGTTATTATAATTTTATCTCCCTATTTACTATTGGCGCCTTTGGTTATCCACTACTCTTCTTAATTTCCCAGAAATCCATCTATTCCGATTATAAGAGGCGTATCATCTATATCCTTGGAACAATTGGATATAGTATGGGTTTATCCATTTCAAATACCAAGGCATTATTGGAGGCGGTTTTAAATAAGAATATCATATTTGTCCGAACCCCCAAGTCCGGTGGAACGAGGCATAAATACTCAAGCAAAGGTAATTCGTTAATCCCTCTCCTTGAAATCGCCTTTGGACTTTATATATTCTTCACATTTTTGTATGCGGTCGCTAATGAACAGTATGCAATATCACCATTTCTATTTATTTATGGCTTTGGTTTTTTAAATCTTGGCTTTAGCTCTATAAAAGACAGATTTGTATTGCTTAAACACCAGGAGGTTTTATGCTCAAGAGAGAACTCTTAGAGATTTTATGCTGTCCAAAATGTAAGGGTGACTTAGAATATGACCAGAAGCATGAAGAATTGATCTGCCACAGGTGCAAACTTGCCTACCAGATAAAAGATGATATTCCAATAATGCTCATTGATGAGGCGAGAAAGATAGAATAGACTATGCCCCTTTTTTTATTTCTCCTTATCGCGGGTTTGAGTATCAATGAAATTGGAGAATCAGGCATTCAGATTAATTTTACAGGTTATGAGATAGAGCCAGAAAATTTATACTTTCCGAATGCCACATCTTTTGCCAAACCCGGTGAGCCAGATGTCCCCTCAATCAATCTATTCGTGGGTATACCCCAGGAAGGTGGGGTTGATGTAAGGATTCTGGAAGACAATGCCGAGGTTTTGACAGGGGTGGATGTAAAGCCGGTTATACAACTTGGAATATACGAACCCTCAATATCTAAAGGCGAAGAAGTTAAGTTTGATTATTATAAGAGCAACAGGTATTATCCTGAGAAGATTATAGAAGTCTCAGAGCCTGGTTATTTCCGTGATATAAATGTAGTAAATATCAAAATAAATCCTGTCCGGTATAATCCTCTAAAGAAGGAGTTAATCATTTCAAGAAGTTTGAAGATACTCGTCAAGTTTGAAGGCAAACCAAGGGTTACTCCAATAAGGGATGAGTCTTTTGAAGAAATCTATCAACATCTCATCATAAATTATAATCAGTGCAAAAACTGGCGGCGTGAACCTTCCCGTCAATTAATAAAAAATCCATTCCATAGTGGTGTCTGGTATAAGATTGAAGTTGGAGAAGAAGGTTTATACAAAATTGGTTATGATGAATTGAAAAAAGCAGGGATAGACCCGAAGCAATTTGACCCCAAGACATTGAAGATTTATACCCCGGCATTTGAACTCTTACCCAAGGATGTAACCAAGCCATTTCCGGATTCACTTGTGGAAATTCCTGTTTATGTAGAGGGTGAGGATGACCACAGTTTTGATAAAAAGGACTATCTGATATTTTATGGTTTTCCCGCAAGCCATTTTATTCCCGATACAACCATAAACTGGTTTGAGAATGGGTATGCAAGGAATAATATTTACTGGCTTACATTCGGTGGTAATTATGGTAAAAGGATGGAAAGGGTTAATGCAGCCTGGAATAATTCCATACCGGATACAATTGTCAGAGAAATCCTCCATCTTGAAGAAGACATCAGTAACCCTACGCGTTCTGGAATAAACTGGTACTGGCAGGATTTTTCACTCAGCAGTAAGGCAGAAAGCGTAGTTACAGGATTGGTTCTCAAACATCAATCCGCTCATGGTAATGCAAAATTGATTATGTCAATCTTTGATTCAATGTCACCTGTTGCACAGCCATTGTGGATCAGATTTGGTTTGAATGGCCAGTCCTTTTATAATGATACAACTATCCTCCCCCAATCAATGGCTATGCCCCCTATCAAATTAACTGCAGAGGGGATATTAATTGGAGATTCTTCAAATTTTGAGATCAGGTTAAAAAGGGTCATAAGTGATACGACAAAATTTATAATATACTTGAATTCTTTTGATTTTGAATATCAACGTCTTGCTGATTTAAAATATCCATTCCACGCATATTTCCGGACGCCCGGTGATTATACAATAAGGTGTAAGAATGCAGATTCAAAACCTTTTATTCTTGATATAACCGATTTAAAACAGCCGAGGATGTTTGATAATTTCAATCTTGATGGTAAGAAAGTAACCTTTAGTAGCCATTGTGATTCATTCCAGTTGTTATACATTGCCCAGTTGAATTCCGCAATCAGGGCAAGTTTGATATTAGCAAATCCTGGACGTTTGAGAACGAGCGATGAAGGTTGTGAATATTTGATTATCACGCACAAGAATTTTTATAATTCAATAATGCCCCTGGTAAATTATCGTCGTCAGAATTATACAACTAGGGTGGTTACTGTGGATGCAATATTTGACGACTTTTCTTATGGGAAATATGACCCTCTCGCGATAAAGCACTTCCTTTATCATGTATACAATCATTGGAATACAGTTCCCAAGTATGTCTTGATTGTGGGGGACGCGACATATGATTATAAAAACAATTTAAATAAAGAAAACCCTCCAAACTTTGTTCCAATGTATGAGGCAGGGACAACGCTCTCGGGCAACCCAGGAATTCCACCGAATTATATCTATGAGGGTGAATATGTAAACTTTTTTGGAACTGAGGCAATGGTTCTGGGAAGGATAACAGTGCGTAATAATCAGGAGGTGCGCGATTATATTGATAAACTGATTGCCTATGAAACTGGTGATATTGATGGGATCTGGAACAAACGGATAATCCTTTCTGCAGATGACGAGTATGCAAATGGCTGGGAAGGGACAGAACATAGTGATGCATGTGAGGTCTTGAACTTAGTAGTTCCTGAGGCACTTTATGACCGGGCAAAGGTTTATATGCTGAGTTATCTACCAATGCCACCCCATGATGAAAATACAACGAAACCACTCGCTACTGAAGATTTCATAAAAGAACTCAATAAGGGTGCGCTGATTGGCTGTTTCTTTGGCCATGGCAATACCCACCAACTTGCCCATGAAAAACTATTCTATGAGACCGATATGCCACGGATAAAGAATGGGAGGAGGTGCTTCTTTTTCTACTTTGCCTCCTGCACTGTCGGCCGTTTTGATGATTCTGACCATGAATGTATCGCTGAGGAATTTGTAAGGATGAAGCAGGGTGCAATAGGCACAATGGGTGCACATGCAGCGTCATCTACATCTTCTAATCAGTCTACAGGTTCGGTTCTCTTCCGCCTTTTCACGAATCCTGATACCAATCTTACAATGGGTGAGTGTTATCATATTGCCAAACACACTTCTGGCGGGATTCCTATTTATCTTATGCTGGGAGATCCGGCAACGAAGATAAGAAAAGTAAGGCAGAGTTTCAATCTCCAGGTATCTCAGGATTCGTTCCGGCCATTAGAAAGATTAAAAATTATTTCTGATAAGAAACCATATTATCTCAGTGCATATTTGAGGGATACAACCCATATAAAATGGATTGATTCAGTTACTACCAACAAAATTTGCGGTCATATAAGGAGGGCAGTGCGCACAAATGACAGTGGTGATACAACCATTTTTGATTACCAGATTGAGGGGAAGGAAATTTATCAGGGCTACTGGTCTGAGGATACTGCAAGGTTGGTCATTCCAAGAATATCAACACTCCATCTGCCCGTGATTAAACTGAGCGGATATAAGAACCTTACAAGTGCAGTCCGTGATTCAATACGAATCTATGGGAATGTAATGCCTACCACTGACCAGAATGGTCCAGAGGTGAGTTTGTTTGATGGTGCAAGGAAATTACAGGATGGTGACTGGGTTGATAAAGATTTTACACTTACTGGTGTTGTTTCGGATGAAAGTGGTATCAACCTCCTGAATTCAAAAGATGATGCACGGGGATTCTTCCTCTATGTGGGCAGAGATAAAATTTATAATCGCGTTGACTTGCGCCCTAACTTTATTTATCACCAGAATTCCTGCACTGAAGGGGCATTCAAGGTAGAAATAAATATGGAGAACCAGCAGGATACAATTACTGTCTATGTAAGTGATAATTGTTTCAATCAGACAATCCATAAAATATTTTTAAACGCAAATATTTATGAAAGGGTTTCAATAGAAAATATTCTCATCTATCCAAATCCAGTGAAGAAATATGAAGGGATCTGGATCACATTTAACCTTTCCCAGAGTGCAAATGTGACAATTAAGATTTATACAATTGCCGGGAGAATGGTCAAATCAATTTCAAAAATGTCCTGTCATCCTGGCTATAATCAAGTATTCTGGGATGGCCGGGATGAATATGGTGATGAGTTGAGTAATGGGGTATATCTTGTCCATCTCACTGCGGAGGGGAATTCAGGAATTGATAAAAAGATAGAGAAGTTTATCATCGCCCGATAATAATTTGCAAATATTTATTGACAATCCACACTCACCTCCTTCACCTAACAATAACGATGTTCTTCTTTGCCCTTTGTTTACAAAATAAAAAGGGGCGGATTATTCCGCCCCAAAATCTTTATGATAAAAGATTATCACGCATTTGTTTGTGGTGGTTTTAGTGCCCTTGTATTTTCTTCAATCGCAAGGATTACAAGAATTATATCCGAAGCCGCAAGTAAACTTACAAACATAAGTGCTCCATAGATTAATATTCCGAATGCTATACCGACGCTTCCAAATGCACCCAGTGCACCCATACCACCATAGCCACCATATCCATAACCCCTGCTCATCATACTGCTCATTGCTGCACCACCGATAAGCATCACAATAAATCCAATTACGGTGAATACAGCTACAATCCACGCGAGCACCTTGAATATCACCGAGACGATTCGTAATGCTGTAAATTTCTTTTGCATTTTACCCCCTTTTTCATTACTAAGGATATAAAAAATATTGAGTATGTCAATAGTAATAATTTGAATCGTGGTATTGACAAATCCCCTTTAATGGATAGAATTATTATTATTTAAAAAGGGGCCGTAGCCCAGTTGGGAGAGCGCTTGACTGGCAGTCAAGAGGTCGCGGGTTCAAGTCCCGTCGGCTCCATATCTGAATTTGAAAGGAGAAAAATGAAAAAAGTTTTTCTAAAATCATTATCATTAGGTTTAATCCTCATGGGTTGTGTTGCTACACAACCGGTTCAGAAAACTGAGCCTGAACCGACTGAAGATATTAAAAATAAGGCACAAGAAGAATATTCTATTGGATATGAATATTTGAAACAGGGAAAGTATGATGATGCCCTTTCTCACTTCAACGAGGCAGTGAAAATATATCCAAAATTTTATTCAGCATATATTGCTTTGGGTCAGATATATCGGGCAAAATTTGAGATTGCAAAGGCAGAATCAATATATAATTTTGCAAAAAGAATTGACCCCAAGGATACACGTGCTTATGAAGGTCTTGCTGCACTCTATACCGACAAGAAAAGATACGGTGAGGCTATAAGTGAATACAACTACGCCCTCCAGTTTGATTCTACAAATACCAACATCTTGAATGGTCTGGGATTTGTTTACACCAAGATGAAAGATTATAATAATGCCCTTGCATATTATTATAAAGCATTGAAATTTGAACCCGAAAATCTTGTTGCTATAAAGGCGATAGCCAATATCTATCTTGAGGAGAATAAACCTGATGAGGCAATAAAATATCTGGAGACCCTGAAGACAAAAAAGCCTGAGGCAATTGATGTTCGGGAATTGCTCGCTAAAACTTATCTTGATTTGAAATATTATGATAATGCTATTGGTGAATATAACTATTTAATTTCAAGGAAACCGGATTATTACTTCTATTACCTCCAATTGGGTTCTATTTATGCAAAGCAAAAAAAATATAAAGATGCAGAGAAACAATACCTTGAGGCAAAAAGATTAGCTTCTGATAATCCCCTGCCCATATTTTATATTGCGGATTTGTATATAAGCAAAAATAACTTAAACGAGGCTGAAAATATGGTTCGGCAAGCAATGAAACTTTCCCCGGATGATGATTATGGATATGTCCTGCTTGGTGATATATATGAAAGAAGGGGTTTCCAGAGAAAGGGAGTGTGGGATAAGAAGAAAACGCCATCCAATCTTAGTGAAGCAAAGGCTGCACTCAACCTTTTAAAGCAAGCACAGGGTTATTATAATCAGGCACGGGATAATGCGCAGTTTTCAGTTTATACTCGGACTGAAATTGAAAGATGTGATAACTGGATAAAACAACTTGAAGAAGATATCTGGTTCTACGGAGGGCATAAAAAATAGGTTTTTATAAAAGGAGGCGATAATGTTACGCCATTATTCAAAGGGAATATCAGGTTTCGGAATAATCTTTTTAATTATCTTTATCCTCTTGATATGCTATGTAGGATACCAAATATTCAGAATACAATTCACCTATTCCTCTGCCAAAAATAAGGTAGAAGATGCGGTGAGGCTTGGACCCCTCAGAACTGATGGAGAGATTCTCAATGATTTACTATCCGAATTTAAAGAGATTAAACTCCAATTAAACATGGCTTATGATACAATCTTTATAGACCGAACTATACCCGATTCCTTCAGGATCTACGTTGCCTATAATGACTCCTCAAACATATTCGGATTTTACACTTATAAACGGCATTTGGTCATTGATGTAATAATGCCAGTGCGTGCAGGATTATAGAATATGTTGCACCGACCCGTTTTATTGCTCAATCAGAATTACGAACCATTAACTGTGCTCAAACTCCGGAGGGCTATAAATCTTTTATTATTAGGAAAAGTTGATTTGATTGAGAATGAAAGGGATAAGGTAGTCCGCTCAGTTAATCTTGAATTACCAATCCCTTCGGTATTACGTCTTAAATATTATGTCCAGGTAAAGAGGAGGGATATACCGCTTAATAAAAAGAATATCTTAAAAAGGGACAATAATGAATGCCAGTATTGTGGTAAAAAGGGTGGGCAGATGACCACTGACCATGTTATTCCCAAGGCATTAGGAGGTGAGGATTCCTGGGAGAATCTTGTTTGTGCGTGCCTTGAATGCAATAACCGTAAAGCCAATAGAACACTCCAGGCCGCCAATATGAAACTACGCAAAAAGCCAAAGAAGCCGAGTTATTTCCAATTCGTCCTGAAAGAAATAGGCATACCCGATGAGAAATGGCGGCCCTATTTATTCCAATCCTGAATCTGATAATCATTTTGGATATCAACAATTTTGTTGAGATCAAAAAGGTGGAGATTTATGGGAATTCATTTTTTTCTGAAGGTTATCTTCTCCGTGATTATAAACCATTTAAAAATTTTTATGACATTGAGAAATTCATAAAAAAAATCCTTTTTTATTATAATAATGCAGGGTTTCCATTTTGTAAGGTTTATCCAGAATTTAGAGAATTGGATAAAGGTAAGGAACTGATGCTTAAAATTGATGAAGGTGAAAGGGTGATAATAAAAGATTATCTTTTCCGAACCGATGGAAAGACTAATATTCAGTCCTTACGTCGGATTGCACGTGTAAAGAAGAATCGATTTTTTTCTTTGAATAATTTAAATATAACAAAGAATGAAATTTTGAAGACGAATACCTTTATTGAGGTTAAAGAAAATATATTAAAAGAGAAAGAAAATTATTATCTCTACTTTGAGATTAAAGAAAAATCATCAGATTACCTGCTGGGAGGAGGTTCTTTTTCACAAAAAAATAGTCAACTCTCTTTTGAATTTTCATCATTAAATGTCCTCGGAACATTGAGAAGATTGCAGGTCTGTTATGAAATGGGCATTTCTGAAAGTAAAAAAAAGAATGTTGTTGTTAATTTCCTGGAGCCGGTATTATTAAACCCAGTTACGTTCAATACTCAGTTCCAGATATTATCCTATGACTCTGCTCATTTATCAAAATTCTATATTAACTTCAATGCTCCGGTAAATAACCATCTTAATGTGATGCTACTAAGTGGATTTGAATTAACCAATTATCTAAGTGTTTACGGAATTTACAGTAATACCCGAACGATTCTTGGAACTGGACTGGATTTTTATCTTTCCACTGGTGATTATGAAATTTCAAACAGTATAAAATCAGATTATCTTATAAGGGATGCTGAGCGAGTAAGAATATTCTTTGATGGAACTGTGAGATGGGGCCATCTCTTTATTAAACCCCATTATCGCCGTGTAATAACAGATAGTTTTGAATATTTTGATTACATAAGAATCGGTGGTGCCGGAAGTTTGAGAGGTTATATGGAGGAAGAGTTCATTCTTAAACAGACACTCTGGTTCAATCTTGAATATAAAAGATTGCCTATATACCCACTGGTTGATATTGGCTGGATAAAGGATGAGTGTATATACTCATACGGATTTGGTATTGATGCCCGAACCAGTTCCTTGAACAGTTCAATTGCCTTTGCGATACCTAAAAATGGAAAATGGTATGATGCCAAGATTCATATATTGTTAGAAAAGAATTTGTAAGGAGGTAATTTTGATATTATTAATTTTATTTAACTCAATCATTCTTTCAGAATCACCAATAAACCTTCCAATTGACTATCTTCAGACACGCGGCTTTATTGAACTAAAACAAATAAAGCCTTATGAACTCGGGGATATAATTAAAGATGTTGATTTGCTAATTCTGCAGGAAGGCAGTTTAAATAAAATTGACAAAAGTCTTGTATCATTATTTGCCCCATACTTAAAAAAGTCAAATGAGTTTAATATCCTTTTAAATATAAATGGCGGCAAAAAATTTGATACATTATATTCTAATCTTGATTTGGAATTTGCGGGAAAGATTACAAGTAATATATCTTTTGGACAGGGGATCAGGTTTCATTTCGGTTCAAAACTTGATAGTGCCGGTCCAAAGCCCTGGAAAGATATTGTTCAGGCATATCTCAATGAGGGTTTTTTAAAGATTGGTGATGAAAAAGTATTTCTTACTTTGGGCAGAAGGAATCTTCTTCTAAGTTATGGTGATGAGCACAGTTTATTATTGTCCCCAACCGATGATGGTTATGATGGATATCTATTCTGCTATAATGGTAAATACTATGAATTCTCTTCTAATTTTGCGGTAATTGAACCCCAAGAGGGCCGATTTCTTGCGACACACAGGATTGGATTGAATCTGAAGGTTTTAAAAGTTGGATTTTCCGAGGCAATACTCTGGGGTGATGGAATTGTGCCCCTGTATTTGAACTTTTTCCTTCCTTATTATCTCAGTCAGTGGGGATTGTATAGGAATGATAACATTATGTGGCATTTTGATGGCTTGCTAAAATTTTTTAATACCTACGTATATGGAGAGTTCTTGATTGATGATTATCAATTTAGTGAACCACCCCTTGGATATACAGAATATCCTCATAAACTTGGATTTCAGTGCGGAGTCAAAAGAATCCAGTTTGAAAAACTATACATTAAATTTAATTATACCTTTGTAGATAAATGGGTCTATACCCATGAATTGCCCAGAAATGTCTATCAAAAGGATTCGGTCTGCCTTGGCTTCCCATTGGGTAATGATGTGGACAAATTAAGTTTTGATATAAAATTTTTCACTGACCGGAAGATAATTCCTGGTATCAATTTTGTCCTTATTAGAAAAGGTGAAGGTAGTATATTCTTACCTTATGAAATAGAAAGGGGCCCTGCTTACCCACCGTTTCCGTCAGGTGTAGTTGAGAAGAGGGTAAAACTTATACCGGGTATAGAATTTTATCTCGGGCAAAGATTATATACAGCCCTTGATATGGGTATCTGCTATACATATAACTTTAAACATCAAACAGGATTCAATAAAAAGGAAGGTATCCTCAATATTCGTGTCTGGCTTCTATTTTAGATAAAGATAAAAACCCGATACAAGGATGTTCAGAAAAACTTGATTGACATTTATTATGAATTAATTATAATTATTTATGCTTAAACAACTAAGCGAAGTATGTGGAGTAAGTGGTGATGAAAGTCGGATAAGGTCTTTAATAAAAGAAAATATCCAGAAATATGCAGATGAATTGATTGAAGATGATTATGGTAATCTGATTGTAAGAAAGGGTAAGTGTAAAAAGCACAGGGTATTACTTGCTGCGCATATGGATGAGGTTGGAATGATGATAACGAGCATAGAGAAAAATGGACTTCTGAAATTCAAAGCAATTGGTTTGCGAAGTCAGGCGATACTTGCTAAAAGGGTTTTGATTGGTGAAAAGAATATTCCGGGTGTTATTGGGCATAAACCCGTTCATTTAACAAATCCTGCTGAAAGAAACAAAAATCTGGAGATTAGAGAACTATTCATTGATATTGGAATAAGTTCAAGAGAGGAAGCAGAAAGGCTCATTCAGATAGGGGATCTTGCGACATTTGATACAAAATTTCGTAAGGAGGGTGACTACATCTATGGCAAGGCATTTGATAATCGACTGGGATGCTATATTCTAATGGAATTGATTAAAAATTACGATATTCCAGCCTATTATGCATTTACGGTTCAGGAGGAAGTAGGTTTACGCGGAGCACGGATCGTTGCTTACCGAATTGAGCCTGATATTTCAATCGCTGTTGACACAACGGGTGCTACTGAATTTCCAGAAGAGAAGGACATGCCGAATTATCCAGTTCTTGGCAGGGGACCGGTTTTAACCATTGCTGATGCATCAATCATCTGTGACCAGAAACTTTTAAATCTATTTGAAAAGACTGCAAAAGACAATAATATACCATATCAGATAAAGCAACCTATGATCGGTGGGACTGATGCGGGTGTGATGCATTTAACACGGAGAGGTGTTCCATCAATGGTCATTTCAACTCCTGCCCGGTATATTCATTCACCCCTCTCCATCGCAAAATTAAATGATGTAAAAAATAGCGTCAAATTGCTATCTTTAGTTCTTGGAAAAATTACAAAAGGAGTAAGATGGAATTGATAAAAAATCTTACAGAAATCTATGGACCATCAGGTAGGGAAGAGAAGGTGAGGATGTTAATAAGGTCCGAAATTAAAAATTTTTGTAAAAGTCTCAAAACCGACGCACTGGGTAACCTCATTGCTTACATACCTCCAAAGAATAAGAAGAATGCTAAAAAGTTGATGTTCTGTGCCCATATGGATGAGATTGGTTTGATAATAAAACACATTGATAAAAAAGGCTTTCTCCGTTTTTCCAGTGTTGGGGGTATATTCCCGGAGAGGATTTTACACCATCGTGTATTATTTAGTAATGGAACAATAGGTGTTATCGGGGTTGAGACTAAACCCGAAACACCAAAACCACCAACACTTGAAAATTATTATATTGACATCGGGGCTGAAGACCAATCTGATGCCAAAAGGTTTATTCAAATAGGTGATATTGCCTGTTTCTATCAAAGCACAGAGATAACCAATAATAGAATTGTAGCAAAAGCCCTTGATGACCGCATTGGTTGTTATTGCCTTATTGAGGCAATGAAGAATATAAAAAGAAATTGTTTAGAACTATATTTTGTTTTTTCTACACAGGAAGAAGTTGGATTAAGGGGCGCGCGAACAAGTGCCTTCGGGATTGCTCCGGATTATGCAATTGCAGTTGATGTAACCGGCACTGGTGATACCCCTGAATCACTACAGATGGCAGTGAGTATTGGAAAAGGGGTGGGGATAAAGGTTATGGACAGTGGATTCATTGCCCATCCATTTATAAAAGAAAGACTTATAAAATATGCCCAGAGATATAAGATACCACATCAACTGGAAATTCTTGAAAGGGGTTCAACCGATGCTGCTGCGATCCAACTTGTGAAAGAGGGCGTTCCGAGTGGAGTTCTTTCCATCCCTACCCGTTATATTCATTCCCCAAATGAAGTATGTGACTTGAATGATGTAAAAGCGACCATTGAACTGATTACTATCTGTGCTGAAAAAGGTTTTGAATAATTGATGAAAAAAGGTTTTTCTATTGTTTTTACTTCAACGGATTCTTCCGTATCACGACAAATATTCCTATCAAAAAAATTATTTTTCATCCTCACCATAATACTAATATTGGTGATAATCTTCGTAGTATTCGGGCTGCTCAGTTTAGGTATGTTTTCTTATAAAACTATACAGGTTGAAATGCTAAAAAGACGTATCAATGAAATGGAAAAAGATTTTAGCAAACTGGAGAATATAAAAAAGAAATTAGAAATAGCCGAAGTAGAAAACTTAAAAATAAAAATGATGCTGGGCATTGATAAGGCACCACCTGAAGTGAATCCGGCAATTGATAAAGTTAATAGTGATTATGAAAAAAAACAAATGTCTATCGAACCCGCAGAAAATCTTCCTTCCCTCCTGCCCGTGGTTGGTGAAATTTCACGAAATTTTTCTGAGGAACATACTGGCATTGATATTTCTGCGCCATTATACTCACCGGTGATAGCGGCTGCAGGGGGAAAGGTTGTATCTGCTGGGTGGGATACTACATATGGGAATTATGTTGTAATTGAACATAGTCCTAACTATAAAACCTTTTATGGCCATCTTTATTCAATCAATGTAAAATTAGGGGAGAATGTGAAGGGAGGCGAGATTATTGGAACAGTTGGTTCTACAGGTAGATCAACGAGCCCTCACCTGCATTATGAGGTAATCTTTAATGGTAAACCTGTTGACCCGATGGCTTATCTCCCCACACGATTTGATAAAAAAGGAGGTTTATGAAGGCATTAATAACTGGTGTATCAGGTTTTGCTGGAAGCCATCTTGCAGAATACCTTTTATCGCTTAACATAGAAGTATCGGGCACGGTAAAATGGCGTTCAAGGCTTGATAACATAAGCCATATTCTTAATAAAATAAAATTGTTTGAATGCGATATAAGGGATATGACTGCGGTTAAGTATGTAATAAATGAAGTGAAACCCGATTATATCTTTCATCTTGCTGCCCAGAGTTATGTTCCATTTTCCTGGCGCGCACCTTCAGACACTCTCATAACCAATATAATTGGAGAATTGAACATATTTGAGGCTGTCCGTGAGTTGAAGATTGACCCCCGTATACAGATTGCCGGTTCAAGCGAAGAATATGGACTTGTCTATCCCGATGAGATACCTATCAAAGAAACGAATCCCTTAAGGCCATTGAGTCCTTATGCAGTAAGTAAAGTAGCACAGGATCTCCTTGGCTATCAATACTATAAAAGTTATGGCTTGAAGATTGTAAGAACGAGGGCATTCAACCATACCGGTCCCAGGCGCGGTGAGGTTTTTGTAAGTTCAAATTTTGCACGCCAGATTGTAGAAATTGAGAAGGGTATGAGGGAACCAGTGATATATGTGGGTAATCTTGAAGCAGTAAGGGATTTTCTTGATGTTCGGGATGTGGTCCGGGGATATTATCTATCCCTTGAAAAGGGGATTCCTGGAGAGGTGTATAATATCGCTTCAGGCAAGGGGGTGAAGATTAAAGAACTATTGGAAAGATTGCTCCAGCTTGCCAATATTGATGTTAGAATTATCCCAGACCCTTCAAGAATGAGGCCATCGGATGTAGAACTTTTAGTCGGTTCCAGTGAGAAATTCCATTCTGCAACTGGATGGAAACCGGAAATTCCATTTGATAAGACCCTGAAGGATTTGCTTGATTACTGGCGGGCAAAGATTTGATGAGAAGAATACTCATAACTGGTTCAGAAGGATTTGTTGGCTCAACATTATTAAAGATACTGAAAGAAGGCCTGGATATAATCATTCCTACTTGTTATCCTCCTTTGAAACCACCCAATGGAAAATTTGTGGAACTTGATATAACAAATATGGATATGGTGCGTGAGGTTTTAAAAATTCATAATCCTGATATTATAATTCATCTTGCTGCTGTGAGTTCGGTAGCAAAATCATTTGTTGCCCGTCCCCTTACCTATAATGTGAATATAATTGGAACCGCAAATCTTCTTGAATGCGCACATTTCCTTAAGAAAAACGTTAAATTCATTTACATCTCTTCCTGCGAAGTCTATGGTGGAGGAGAAAACTTGAATGAGGAAGCCCCCATTGTTTTAAAAAATCCTTATGCAGTCAGTAAATATGCCTCAGAACTAATTTGTAAAGATTATGCCGGGGATAATATAGAAGTAATGATATTGAGACCTTTTAATCATACTGGCCCAGGTCAAACTGATGATTTCGTCCTTCCATCAATTGCCCGACAGATCGCAGAAATTGAAAGGGGCAAGAAAATACCATTGATTGAACTTGGCAATATTGAAATAAAAAGAGAGTTTATGAATGTTCTTGATGTAGTAAAGGCATATAAGATTGCTATAGATAAATTTGTGCCCAATGAAGTATTCAACATCTCATCGGGAGAATCCCATTCTCTTGCCGAAGCAATAGAATTGTTTAGAGAGTTTGCCCGGACTAAATTTGAAATAAAGATTGACCCAGCCCGTCTGCGTAAGACTGATATTCCTGTTCTCACGGGTAATGGTGAAAAATTTTCAAGACTCACAGGCTGGACAGCAAAGATCCCATTGAGGAAAACAATTGAAGACCTTTTAAACTACTGGCGTGCCAAAATATGATGGAGCAAATTTCTACTTACCACCTATAAAATTATTATGGTTATTTTAATAATCAACTGGCAGGATTGGAAGAATCCTTATGCCGGTGGTGCAGAGGTTTATTTATATGAAATCTTCTCGCGTTTGATTAAAAAAGGCCACAAGGTTATTCTCCTTTGCAGTAGAGGACCAGGACAGAGCCGTTATGAAATTCTTGATGGTTTTGAAATCTTTCGCATTGGCAAAAGGTTTAACTTCAATTTTTATGTTCCCTTTGCCTTAAAAGCAATCCTGAGGGAGAGAAATGTGGATGTGATTATTGATGACCAGAATAAGATCCCTTTCTACTCTCCACTTTTTACAAAAAAAAACAACCTGATTATGATTATGCATCTGTTCCGTTCCTCAATATACCGAGAAACAAACTTTCTATTCGCCAGTTATGTGTATCTAACAGAGAGTCTTATACCATATCTATATCCTCATTCACATTTTATTGCTATATCACAGAGCACGGCAGATGACCTCAAAAGAATGGGTGTAAAAAGAAGAATTTCAGTAGTCTATTGTGGGGTACCCTTAATTAAAAAAAATGAGAATGCCAAAAGGGATAAAGAACTTGTGCTTTATGTTGGACGTATTAAACGCTATAAGTCTATAGACCATTTGATTTTGGCAATAAATAGATTAAGAAAGAATGAAATTCCAGTTAAACTTTCAATTGTGGGCGATGGTGATGCTCTGCCCGGATTAAAAAAGATGGCTGAGGATCTAAAATTATCCATTGACTTCAGAGGATTCGTAAGTGAAGAGGAAAAATACCGAATATACAGGAGTGCAAGAATTCTTGTCCAGCCTTCTATAAAAGAGGGCTGGGGATTGACCTCTATAGAATCACAGGCTTGTGGAACACCGGTCATATGTGCAGATTCCCCAGGATTAAGGGAAACGATTATTGATGGTAAGACTGGATACCTCTATCCTTATGGTAATATTGACCTGCTTGTAAGAAGAATCAGTGAATTGTTAACGAATGATGTAAAATGGCAGGAGTTTTCAAAAACGGCAGAGGAATGGGCAAAAAATTTTTCCTGGGATAAATCCGCAGAAAAGATGGAGGAGATACTTCTTGAAGAAATTAGGGGGAAAAAGGTTAATTATGCCTAAATGTAGATCATTTCTTTTAATTCTTGTGATTAATTTCTTGATTATATTGAATTGCTGTGGTTATTCTACCCGTTCACTCTTACCTGGATACATAAAGAAGGTTCATATAAAAATCTTTGAAAATCAGACATATAAAACCGGCCTTGATGAAATTGCAACTCAGATGACGATTGAGGCATTTAGAAATAATTCAAATCTTAAAATAACAGCAGAAGACCAGGCAGACCTTGTGATCAGCGGGAAGGTAACAGGCTTTTCAAAAGAACCATATGTTTATACTGGAGCCCTCAATGTATCTGAATATAAGATCACGATAAAATTTTCAGTTGTTTGTATTGACCAAGTAAAGAATACAATCTTCTGGCAGGGTGATGTTTCAGACTGGGCTATCTATACGACTGACGAGGACAAGAGTATTAGGGAGGCAGCGAAAAGAACTGCGGAACGTCTTGTTAATATTATCTTAACAAACTGGTAGGAAATGGTTGCATACTCCCCATGTTTCCTCTCACTTGAAGGTAATTGGAAGGTTTTTCTTAGGAAAATGGCATAGATTCTCCCCTATAGGGCATTTTACCGATCTCTGTATTATTCAAAAGTTACTCCTTTAAAGAATCTAACAATCTACGGAGGCCCTGGTAATCAGCCTGGGTAGGCTTGGGACTTTACTCCATGAAAAATATTCTCTGAAGGAATTTATTCAATTTACAATACTTTAAAATATCGCGTTCTGAATATATAATTTTCTTGAAGTATAGGAATTTGAAAAATTTCTATACTTAATAAAGCAAGATGCCTTGGGTGTAAGCGTTATGCAAAAGATAGTTGCACAACTTAAGGCAAAGTGACTGCGGGGTTTCAGAGGTTCTCCCCTGATGTATCTCGCAATAAATTCAAATCTTGCTCCTCGCTACCTACTACTCTCAAAATCTACGATGTCAATGGCAAATTAGTAAAGGATTTATCACAATTTACGAATTATGATGGACATTCTGGACAAATCATCTGGAATGGTAGGTATGAATCTGGTCAATTGGTGGGAAACGGTGTTTACTTCCTCAAGTTTGAATTTAGTGATTTTAGAGCCACAGAAAAAGTCATCCTGGTGCGATGAGGGTGAAAATCAAGTTTTGGGCAAAGCCGTGCCCCTGTCCGCCATTCTGTTTGGCGGAAAAATGGCAAATCCCCTTCAACTAAAAAATTATGTCCAGAAGATGCATAAAAAATGGATATTGACTTTATGATATTAATAAATATAATCTAATTATGGGTATAACCGATATTAAAGAAAAAGAGGCAGAGGAAAGGAAGAGGGAGAAGCGGCTTATACATTTTATCAATACGGTCTCAAAAGATTTTATAGAAGCAAAGAAACCCAAAACGAAAAATGAAAAGGAGCTCATTGACTATACGATAAAGAGCCTGCTTGATTATTTATTTTTTAACCGGCACAAGGAGATCGGTGAGTTGAATGATGAACATCTACGATATTTTCTTATTGAATATGCCCCGCAGAAATTGGCAATTAAAAAAGAGTCTTCAAAAGAGGTCATAGAAATAATTGAATCTTTCTTAGAATTTCTTGATAACGAAGGTTATATCAGGAATGGTTCTCAACTGAAGAATGTGCTCGGTGAGAATGTCCGGGAATTTACCAAATTACTCCCAGCCGGGAAAACATCACCAAAAAAGTTACAGATTAAAGAGAAAAGGGATGTCGCAATAGAAACCGTTAAGATCGGCAGAAATGACCCCTGCCCCTGCGGTAGTGGTAAGAAGTACAAAAAGTGTTGCGGCAAAGAATAGTTAAATTTATTTTATAATCGTAATCTTTCTGGTTACTTTATCACCTCCGATACTGCATTCAACAAAATATAAACCGGAAGGCATCTCAGGCAGGCTTAAATCGTGAGGACCGGGCTGATAATTATTCTTAAAATCATAGATTCTCCTACCCAGAACATCAAAGATTTTTACTTCCACATCCTGACAAGCCTTCAAAATAAATTTAAGTTCCGGCTTCCTTGAAATTGTTGGGATGATTATATTTTGAATTAAATAATCCTTTGATGAAGTTTCCTGAACTGCGACAAATGGATTAGGAATGATGGGTAATAAGAGGTGGGAAGGTAAACCTGGGGTTCTATAGATTTTCTGTGTTGCTACAACAAAATTTGGGTCATTCCTTCTAAAAGGTGCACCAGTATTGGGATTCTTTTCAAACCTTGGATAGTTTGAACTTGAGATTAAAATACGGATTCTGTGTCCGGTATTAAAGACCTGGGCTGTGCTCCAAAGGTCAATATCGAATGTATCAGGCACATTGGGTAATAAAAGATCCTCACGGTCAAATCCATATCGGTGGCGTGCCATCAGTATACCATCAGTCACAAGTATAGAGCGGCCATCAGGGTAGACATCTGTAACCCTTATTGCCCAGTCTGTATCATAACAATCTGATGATGCATAAAGAACAAACTTCAATTTTCCTACAACATATAGTGGTTCAGTAAGTGGAGGGGTTGAAAATACTAAAACATCCGGGCGATTTTCAATCGGGCGCTGGTCAATCGGACCATACCCATGAGTAAGACCGATGAATTCTCTTCCTCCATATGTGGTGCAGGGGTTCGCCGGGTCATAGATAAAGGTATCAATTGCCCAGACTGATGGTGGGATTGTATCAAGGAGGTGATTTTCTCTTAAATAATATCTTCTATAAATCGTTTGTGGAAGCGGCCAGGTATCTGCTTCAACCCATCTATTCCAGTATAAGGTATCTTGTGTGCTACAATCACCCATAAGATAAAATTTGACTTTTGGCGGGGGGACAGGGCCGCCTCCATTCTTTATCCAGTAATCATACCAGTCAAGGAGCATATTGATAAAACTCAATTCATTCATCTCAGCATTTGGAGGATATACAAGGTCACCCTGCTCCCTTCTACCCCAGGCATCGCCATGGCCCCAGGGGCCGATGAATAACTTCTGGTTATGGAATCTTTTTTGCAACTCACTGAATGCCTCAAGCACTCCATCGGTATACATATCATACCAGCCATCAATATGAAACATTGGATAGTTTGCAACATTATATCTCTGGGATAGGTCAACGATTGACCATCTATTTCCATAATTTGGATAACTGCAGACTGTATCAATTAGCCAGGGAGTATCTATACCCTGTAACCAGGTTTCAACCAATGCCTTTCTGAATTCACCCCCAGTAAATGCGCAATCCCGATAAAGATTCGGTGCTGCAACCATCGGTGCACAGCAGACCAGATGGGGTGGCAATGCGCCTGCTGCATAGTATTGTGTCATGCCATGGGCAGATGCACCAATCATACCAACCTTTCCATTACACCAATTCCTGTTTGCAACCCATTCAACTGCATCATAACCGTCCTGTAACTCACCCCAGCCATCAGTCCAGAAGACCATCGGATCGCCTTCGGAATCACCATATCCGCGCAGATTCTGTACAACAAGGGCATAACCCATTATGTCACAAATGAGTGTGATATAGGTGTCATCCCAGCCCCGCTCATAAGGCGTTCGCTGTAATAAAGCAGGTGCCTTTAATATCGGATTATTCCACCAAGGACGGTAAATATCGGTTCCTAATCGGATACCATCACGCATCGGCATACCAACACTATCCCTCTGGTAGCCAAAAAGGAGAGTGTTGATGAACAAGAAAAGATATACAATTTTTATGTTTTTCATTAAGCCCCCTTTTATTCAACTCTAAATAATAATAATTTTCTTCAACTGAATGCCCCCTTCTTTATAATAAATTTTTAAAAAATAGCAACCCCGTGTTAGAACTGGAAGGCTAACATTCAAAGACTCATCAGATTGCCTCTCAAAAACCTTTCTCCCTTGAATATCGTAAACCTCAAGTTTTTTATAGATTTTCTTTAGCCGAATATTCAACCCTCCTTTATATCTGAAAATGGTAGGAATTCTATCAACATCTGATGTAATAACCCAATCTTCATAAATACCAACATTTAGAGGTGTGTATCTAAATGCTGATAATCTTGGACCACCAGCATAACCCCAGCGGGTATTGAAGATATCCATCCCTACAGCTGAGACACCCCACGGAGAATTATCAAATATCACAGTATCAACAAACCATTCATTACCTCCATTCGTGGTCTTAAGAAAGATACCAAAATAACTACCTGACCAACCCGCCCGGTTACCACCCCCAACTGCAAATCCATTATACTGGTCAACAAATTTAATCGCATATAGACCATACTTACCTATTGATACTGATGGTGCCATAATTTCATACCAGTTTGCACCACCATCCGTAGTTCTGAAGAATAATCCCGGTGATAAGGTATCCTTATAACCACAAACCCAGCCATTCAAATTATCAATGAAATGGACTCCCCAAAACTCATATGGTGCATTCTGGATTTGAACCTGCCAGTTCGCACCACCATTTGTCGTATGGAGTATCAAACCATTTATACCCTGACCCGTGACTGAATCATAGTCACCACCAACAATCCACCCTTCGTTCGGGCTTATAAAATAGATGCTCTTCAAAGAGCCTGAAACCGGGGCGCTTTGAACTATCCAGTTTGCTCCTGCATTCGTCGTCTTGCGGATGTCACTATTCGCACCTGCAATCCAGCCTGTATTAGCATCATAAAAGAATACATCGTCCCAGAGTTTGCCAATGAATTCAAAGGTCAAACCATAAATATTCGTCCAGGAGTTTCCACCATTTGTTGTTTTATAAACGACCGCAGCCGGGAATAGATTTGCAATGATCCCCATTCCAGTGAGATATCCAGTATTGGCATCAACAAAATCCATACCAAAGACGAACATACACTGATTTATCGTCCAGGGCCGGAACTCCTGCCATGTCGTCCCGCCATCTGTTGTTTTGTAGATGATACCTCCAACATTGTCCCTCACCCCACATAGAATTCCGATCATTGAATCAGGTGCTGAGGCATCCATAAATCCGTTATCAGTCATCTCATAATGGCGCAACTCCCATTTTGACAAACCGAACAGGAGATTTATTAAACAGAAAAGATCCAAAAATCTCATTAGTCCTCCCTTTGCATATTTTGGGTGTTCAGAAATTCCGAAACACCCTATTTTTCATCATTTTTAAGGATTCCATTTTTTCCATTACCTCCAACACAATTTCAATATTTTATCCACCCTGTCCCTGACCGGTGGCGCCATCCATTCCTTTAGGCCCGAAATGACAGGCCCTTTTCACTCATACATTTCTATTTTAGATTATACTCCAATTTCAACCCTCGTCAAGAGGTAATGCGAACTTACCCCTTATTATTCCCACGCTTCTTTTGATAATCTCGCATACTACAAACTCTTGACACCAACCCTATTTCTGGGTATAATACTACACAAAGGAGATAAATGCCAAACAGACAACTCAATTTTCTTGACTTCTACCATCGCCCAAACCATCACACCCGATGACAGAATAAAACAAGTCTTTGACGCCATCAACTGGCAAGAAGTAGAAAAACTGAAACCCCAGCGGCTTCACCTATGGACAGACACCAGTGTCAGCACAATCTCAAATTTTATCAATCTCAAACTAATCCCAAACGACCTTGCCCTAAAAATCTTCCATAACTTCATTGCCCAACTCTTCATTATTGCCCGTATCAACAAGATCGAAATCGCTTGTGATGGCACACATCTTTGTGCCCAACCCCATGACCCAGAGGCAAAATGGGGATTTAAACGTCAGGAATTTTTCTTCTTCGGGTATAAGGTAATCCTTTTGATTAATGTTAAAGAGCCAATCTTTCCCATCGCGGTAGAAGTAATTCCGGGTAACGAAGGGGAATCACCGAAATTCGGCACTGTGGTGGCACAATT
>Ga0078972_1007393_pt1 | contig 24454 bp, 13 predicted proteins | sample YelNatPaOPGAMG01_FD_67568 | JGI IMG/M metagenome (GOLD analysis project Ga0078972, IMG submission 67568) | Hot spring thermophilic microbial communities from Obsidian Pool, Yellowstone National Park, USA - OP-RAMG-01 (SPADES assembly) (version 2) | ecosystem: Environmental > Aquatic > Thermal...
CCATTAGGCGGTTTCCTTTTTGAATATGAGATAATACACAGAATAACACCACCTTCATTGATTGTTAATGATTCTATTTGGTTTTTTACTGGTCGAAATAGGTTTTTGTTGTTCACTCCCGATGATTGTAAAACTTGGAATTTCTTTTCTTATCTTTCGGGTAAACCTCGGGCAATACTCAACGATTCAACTTTCTTTTTTGAAATGACCCAAGGTCCTGGGATTACTTTTACTGGAAGCAGTGTAACAGTAATATCAAGGACAACAAATGGTGGTATTGGTTTCCTTCCCTCAAAATCTTACACCGAAGGAGATACAGTGTCTAAAGGCATCTATGGTTTTACTTCAATGAAATTCTTTTATATTGACTCAACTGGGAAGGGCTTCCTAAAAGGTGTTTCTAACCAAAAGCGCCCCTTGTATTACACTAATAATTTTTGGGAAACATTTAATTACACTTATTCAGATAGCATAGCATATTTATTTGGTTTTAGTGGGTTAAGTGATAATAGTGTAACTGCTTCACCAGTAAATTTTGGTAATGGATTTCTTTTGTCTTCTTTCTGTTGTTATCCCAATATCCAGGAACCTTTCAGAAATAGAATATCTTTTCTTGATTCATCAATGAAAATTGGTAAGTGTCTTCGAGAAGATACTGGTTTTGGTATACTTCACATTCTTCCGACGGATTCTTTTGGTAAATTCACCTATGTTTGTTTGGTAAATAATCCCACACTCCCGCAAATCTATTGGGTGGAAATTCGTTCGACCGAAGATACCTGTAAAACGAACAAACTCTTACATAGAATAGATATAGAAAACGAGATTGTTCAGTTTTATCAGCATACACAAGATTCACTGTTTTTTACTACTTCCCTTCCCGACCGACTTTACTTATTCGATAGAAAGACAAATGAATTGAAATTGCTTTGGGAAGCAGAAGAAGGCGACTTCCATCCGATGCTTATGGTCATCTCCGACCGATTCTACCTTGTCGGGCGGGGGCTGTTTTTGGAGAATACCGACCGCAGCGACCTCACCCAATGGCGGGAGGGCGAGTGGGACTACGGCAAGCCGAATTTCGAGAGCGTGATTTTCCGTGGGAATGTTGCAATCGCAGGGCTGAGCGATTCGCTGCGTCCGTTCAACTACTACAAGATTACATTGAAGAAGCAGGAGCCGAGCATAGTCAAAGAGCCGACGATTGAGAAGCGGTATTACACTACGCACTTCTGGGCATCCGAGCCATATCCCCAGCCGGCGAAGGTGAGGGTGAAGGCACGTGTTGCTTGGGACGGGAGTTTCGACCTGCGGGAAACAATCGACGGTGTGTATGATACGATGGGACGAAAGGTGGAGGGGAAGGAGCGAATACGAGTGGACGCCCGGAGCACAACCAGCGGCGAGTTGGAATGGGAATGCAGTGGCGTCCCCGCAGGAATATACTTCATCCTCATCCGCTGGCGTGGCGGAAGCGAGACCGTGCCGGTGGTGGTGGAGTAGGCTTCATCCGAAGATGCTCTTAAAAGACATCGGATGTTTGCGAAACATCCGATGTTTGAAAATCCATGTAGGGGCGACCGCCGGTCGCCCCTACATCGTTGGAACCTCGGAAACATCATTTTTGGGTTTGTTTCCCCAATTGTATTCATCACGGTTAGACATCGGATGTCTGTCAGACATCCGATGTCTGGGAAAACTCTTGTTTGGTGAAATGCGTATAGAACAAACAGTGCTCGCCCTGCCAAAAGACATCGGATGTTTTAGAAACATCCGATGTCTGAAAAAAATTGTTGAGCAAACCTGTGTGTTTTACCCTGTTCCTATGTGTTCGCCACTAATGCTACATACTATAACCACTCGTTTTGTTGGGTATGATGGTATTTTTTTTAGTGCAATTCTATAAATTACCCCAACAACAGAGCAAATTATGATAAATTATTAAAGTTCAAATATTGGGTGGATTGTATTTTGGTCAATTTTCAAATTATTTATTTTTAAGAGAATATTATAAACCAGCGAGTTCCAACTAAACTCTAGGGAAATTTTTATTTTCAAACTAAAACTTATTACTACGCTCTATTTGTTGGAAGCGAATGAATAAACTTTCGATTGAGCTAAATTAGACACTAAATTGGAGACCATTTTGGCGATGCCTTCGGGGTTCAGACCAAGCAGGGAATGGAGCTCATCTTGGGTGCCGTGTTCGACGAATTTGTCGGGAATTCCAAGTATCTTTAATTTATTCTCAAAATTATTTTGAGCAATAAATTCAGCAATCGCAGAGCCAAAACCGCCAATTATAGTTCCATCTTCAATTGTTACAATAATCTTGTGATTTTCAAGGACTTGCCAGAGCAATTCAGTATCCAAAGGCTTAATAAAACGAGCGTTTACAATTGTTGGATTAATACCATTGCCGTAAAGGACATCCCGCGCACGAAGGGCATTAGAAACCATTTTCCCAACAGCGAGAATTGCAACTTCCTTGCCGTGGTTAAGCACTTCCCATTTTCCAAGTGGGATGGTCTCGAATCCGCCAAGTTCTGCTCCGACCCCTTTACCTCGTGGATAGCGTATCGAAACAGGTCCCGGGTAGTGGTAAATCGCTGAATAAAGCAAATTGCGAAGTTCCTGTTCATCTTTTGGAGCTGTAACAATCATATTTGGAATGAGCCGCATATAAGCCAAATCGAATGTGCCGTGGTGCGTTGGACCATCTTCGCCAACCAAGCCGGCACGGTCGAGAGCAAAAACGACATGCAAATTCTGCAGGGCACAATCGTGTATCGTATGGTCGAAAGCTCTTTGGAGGAAAGTCGAATATATTGCACAAACAGGAATTAGCCCTTGAGTCGCCATTCCAGAGGCATAAGTAACAGCATGCCCCTCGGCAATGCCAACGTCAATAACCCTTTTAGGAAAGCGCGAAGCAACGGGAAGCAAGCCCGTACCACTCAACATCGCAGCAGAAATTGCAACGATTCGTTCATCTTTTTCCATCAACTCCATCATTGCATTTCCAAACACATCGGAATAGGTCGGGGCTACCTTTTTGTGGTCTATTTTTTCGATTGCTACTTGCTCTTTTTTAATAGTCTTGCCTATGGCGTGAAGTTTGGTCGAATCCGATTCAGCAGGTGGATAGCCTTTGCCCTTTTCGGTCATAATATGAAGCAGTATAGGTCCTTTTAAATTCTTAATTTGATTAAGAATCTTAACAAGTTTAAGAACATTATGACCATTGATAGGACCGAAATAATTAAAGCCAAAAGCTTCAAAAAGCATTCCGGGCGTCATAATAGATTTCAATCCACCTTCGATTCTGCTTAAATATTCTTTCAACCTATCGCCGAAACGGGGGAAAATATTGGTAGCATTCCAAATTTTATCGCGAATCGAAGATACAGACCTTTTCGAAAAAATTTCGCTAAAATACGAAGATATTGCGGATATATTTGGGTCAATCGATATCCCATTGTCATTAAAAACTACGATGATATCCCTTTTTTGGTAACCGCAATTGTTCAAAGCCTCGAAAGCAAGCCCACCGGTTAATGCTCCATCGCCAATAACAGCCACAACTTTAAAGTCCTGATTCAAAAGGTCGCGAGCAGTGGCAATTCCAAGAGCAGCCGAGATACTCGTGCTGGCGTGCCCAGCGCCGAAAACATCATATTGGCTTTCCTCTCGTTTAAGGAATCCACTTATTCCGCCCAGTTGTCGAATGGTTGGCAAAAGGTCCCGTCGCCCTGTCAGCACTTTGTGGGGATAGCCTTGGTGTCCGGTATCCCAAACGATTTTGTCTTTGGGCGTATCGAAAACATAATGCAGAGCAACAGTAAGTTCAACAACGCCAAGATTCGCTCCAAAATGGCCACCAACCGAAGTAATAACGTCGATAATGTATTGCCTAAGTTCATTGCAAACAATATCGAGTTCTTCGGGTTTGAATTTTCTCAAATCCGAGGGAGTATCAATTTTCCACAAAGTTTTATATTTTTCTTTGTTAATCTCCAATTTACAAATCGATTATTTCAAAAAGATTTAGACAAAAAGAATTTAAAAAAATTGTAGAACCTTTACTTACTTTTAACAAACTTCTGTATGGGCGAATAATTATTCGCCCCAACAAGATGTTATAATCGCAAAACCGATTTCGTTTCCCAAACGGAATGCATCACGGTTAGACATCGGATTTCTGCCAGACATCCGATGTCGGAAAAACCTATGTTCGAAATGCGTCGATGAACAAAAACGTTCGCCCTACCTGAAGACAACGGATGTTTTTGAAACATCCGTTGTCGGAAAAAAAATGTAAGGGCAAACCTGTGTGTTCAACCCCGGTTCATATATGTTTTCCATTAATACTACATTCTATGACGATTTTTTGTTGAGTATGATGGTATGTTTTTATTGGCAATTCATAAATTGTCCCAATAATAAAGCAAACTAGGATAAATTTTTAAAGTTAAAATTTAGAGCGGATTGTATTGAGTAATTATCTAACCTTTAATAACAATTAACATAGAACCAAAATTCTACATTTCTTTCCGCACTTCCTCGACCATCTTTTTAGCAATATCTAAAATGAAGAGAGGGTTTGAGTAGTGTATGTTCTTATCGGAGCCCTGAGCGATGTAAAAATTGCTTCGAGGCGAAAGTTGGGCAAGATTTTTTTGATTTTCAAGCCAAAACTCTTCAATCGAACGAGCCTCTTCGGCAGGAATGCCAATTTGCACCGAAAGTTCCTGCATTACGCTTGGGTCGTGCGTAATCACAGCCAAGGGAACCTTTGGAAAGGTGTAGCGGTCGCGTAATTCATCGAAACTTTCTTTCAATTGTGTTATTTCGTCGATTACTACTTCGTAAAACTTTTTATCGGATTGATATGTGATTATGGGAACTTTGTATTCATCGGGGAAACCATCGTAAATTTCGTGCAAAATCGGTAAAATCCTCTTGGGAAAATCTTCATTACTAATTCCCATCAGGCTTTTTAAGTTATTAGCCCTAACATTGTACGAGGCAATTTGATTGTAATTCGGAAAGTCTTCGCTTTCCAAACGAAAATAGCCATCGAACAAAGAGTCGACGAGGATAACTCCTGCAACATAGTGCTGAAACATTTTTGCAAAGTGTTGGACATACAGCCCACCTTCCAAGTGTCCAAGCAAAATATAGGGATGTTCTACATCGGAATTGAAAAGCAAGTTGAAAAGCTGATTTGCAATGTTAAAACTTGTTCTTTCCGATTTCGATTTTGGACTTTCGCCATAGCCTGCTCTATCGTAGGTAACAACGGTGGTGATTTTAGAAAGTTCCTTTTGAATGAAATACCATTCGACCGAAAGCCCGCCAATTCCCGGCTCAATAATAACCGGAGGATTACCTTCGCCCAAAACTTTGATGAAGAGATTTACGTCGCCAGCGTTCAAATAGACGCCATCGATTATGTCCATATAAACTCCAAAAAAAGCAATTTAAAGAAAAATTAATTGCTGGCGAACTGCTCTATTGCTTTTTTCACTTCTTCCATATACCAGCGTGGAGTGCTTGTGGCTCCGGTGATTCCTACTTTTTGTACTCCACGAAACCACTCGGGCTTAAGTTCTGCTATTTCTTCGATAAAATAGGAATTTGGATTGGCTTGGCAACAAATTCCAAATAAATTTTTTCCGTTCGATGAATTCCTTCCAGCAACAAAGATTACAACATCATTTTCTTGGGCAAACTTTCGTAAGTTATCCTCGCGTCCAATTACAGCCCGGCAAAGGGTATCTTTCACGACGAGTTGTTCTTTGTAATTCTCGAACGAATGGATTTCTTTGACCTTCGATTCGAGCAGTTGTCGGATACGGTGGAACTTTTCCTTGCTCATAGTGGTTTGCGAAAGGAAGATTGTCTTTCGTGTGAAATCAACTTTTTCGAGAGCTTCTTCTTCGGATTGAATGACAACGCACTCGTCGTTGCAAACACCTCGCAAGCCGATAATTTCCGGATGGTGAGGCTTCCCGAGTATAACAATCTGGTAGCCTTCGTCGTAAAACCGCTTGACGCGATTTTGCAAAGCAGTTACCAACGGGCAGGTTGCATCAATCAATTCAATTCCAAGCTCCTTTGCTTTTTGGTATGTGCTTGGTGGTTCGCCGTGAGCGCGAATTAAAACCTTTACGTTTTCCCCTTTCAAATCGGCAAGGTGTTCGTGATTTATAGTTTTCAATCCCATTCGCTCCAACCTTTCAACCTCTTTTGGGTTATGAATAATTTCGCCTAGTATATACACATTTCCATCGTGGCTTTCGCTAAGTGTTTTCTCTGCAATCTCAACAGTGCGAACCACCCCCCAGCAGAACCCCGAATTTTCATCTATGCTAATAATCATAATCCAACTTAAATCAATCTAAAATAGAATTTAGAGACGATAAAGTAGTTTAAGTATTGAAATACCTCTCCTGTTATATGAATGTTTCTAAACAAAATGATTGATTTAAAAAGATTAAAATTATCGAAACAAATATTGTATTAAACCTTATTTCGAATAAAGTAACTTTTGAACCTCAAAATAATTTAGTAATTCAATCAAAATATTAAAAAATATCATTTCTGAACTTTGCCAAAAACATCAGGGTATTTCGATATTTGTTGTAAAATATCTTTATCGTAACGAATAACTATCACCCTATATCCCCGAGCTAAAAGTTCGTTTCGTACTTTTTCATCTTTTTCCCTTTGTTCAAAATTGTTATGAACAGAACCATCGCAAAAAACGCATATGTTCGGTTCATAAAAGAAATCTGCTATGCAATTTATGTTTTGAATTTGTTTTTGTGCTTCGTCGGGAAGTTTTAAGTAATTGTTTGCTAAAACCTTAAGGAATTTTTTCTCTAATTCTGATCTATTATCCACATTTTTCATAAGCTGCGATAATTGTGCCTCCCAGCTTTGCCCTTTGTAACGTGGCAATGTTATACTTTTACTCAATTGCATCAGAATATCTTTTATTTTATGTCTATTAAGCATCAATGCTTCGTATTGGTTGTTAAAGTTCAGCAAACACTCATAACAAGCTGCTAAACAATCGGGTTTTAGGTCATTACCCTCTAAATCGAAATGGCAACATTTTAATGCTTCTTCTGCAACACTCGCCAAAATATTTGGCTTTTCAATTAGATTTCTCAAAGTTCCGCTACCTCCCTCCGATGATTCGTAAAATAATACTGAACGATGCTCATCGCTGCCTACGTAATCAGCAACAATTTCATCACTTTCAAGCTGAAAGACTTGTTCAATTCCTCTTTGCAAAGCGTTTCTCAACGATGCTTCTATGTCACGTTCTCGAAGCTTGGGTTGTTCAAGCCGAATTAATAATATGTTTTGTGTATTTAAAACACAAAGTCTTACTTTTTCGATTCGAGAATTTCTACTATTTCTTTCTTCGATTTTATTTACAATTTCACCACTTTCAAAATCTATTAAAAAGCCTTCACTATTGGAATCATACCATCCATGATTGACTCTGAGCAAATCGGCAGTAGATGAATACCTTAAATACAACAATTTCTCCTTTTCGTTCGATACAACATCTGCTTCTAATACACTTTTTTTATGGTCGGTCGAAGGAAATTTGAAGAAAGTTTGTATATTATATCCTCTTCTTCTTCTCTCTTCCTCATCGGAAGTAATCCTTTCTCTCCTGCGTGTTTTAACATTTGGCATATCCAAAACAGTAGCAACCAAGCTGTTCCCGCCATCGAATCTTGTTTGGCACACTGGGCACAGGTCTAAATCGCTGGAACAGAAACTGCCACAAGTGTTACAAAAGCGTTTCCGACTTTTTCTTTCCTCAAGACCGCCGGGTGGAGATTGAAATCCAACAACTTCCCACTTTGCCCCTTCGTGGTATATGATGTTGTTCGGAGCAAATTCTCGTATGGCAAGAGACCGTGGTCTCGAAATGAATTCTCCTTCACCTCTGGGAACCCAGGCACGCACTGGTAATGCTGGAAAGTTGTACCCCGGCAAAAATCCTTCGCTTGCCAGATACCGATATGGGTAAAAATCTCCCTCCTCGCGTGCAACATCAATTTGGAGCAAAAGATTTAGTTGTCGCCTGGCTTCCTCTTCCTTTTCCTGAGCCCGTTTTTGTTCATCTCGACTTCTTGCTCTATCCATTTCCATTCTTGCCCTATCACGCTGGCGGACGGCTGCCCTATAAAGCTCCCTCCATCGGTTAAAGGCTTTGTCGAACTCTTTGGGTGCATTTTTTATTACCTCTTTCACCCAGTTGTCATTGAACCAACCCGTGGATTCTAAAAGACCAATATCGGCACGAAGTACCTTTTTGACTCTCTCGAAAATTAAATTTTGAACTACCTCCGAAATGTTAATTTGAGCCTTAACATTTTCCTTCAACGGTAGATTCTCTAAATCCGCGATTTCCACCACTTCCTCGATTGAATTTCCAAGCGGGAGGCGTATCTGTGAAAGCCAGACTGCATGTATATGGGCTTTTAATAAAGATTCGTTGACAATGTCTAAACTTGGAGATTTAACACTACCGGCAACCATTTCGGTCCTACGATTAAAAAAGTATTGGTCGTGGTTGTTCAATGCACCGCAAAAGGTTACAACCAACCCGGGTTGACCTTGCCTTCCAGCGCGACCGCATCTTTGTGCATAGTTCGCTGGTGTCGGGGGAACATTCCTTAAATGCACCATCTCCAAATCGGCAATATCTATACCTAATTCCATTGTTGGTGAACAAACAAGATATGGTAACCGACGTCCGTATTTCTGTTTGTCTTCTTCTGCCCAGCGAAACCGCTTCTCTCTTGTTTCCCTCTCTCCTTCTTTCACTACCTGTGCAGTGTGTTCCCTTGCTTCGAGTTTCGCAAGAGCTTCGGGTCCTTCCATATAAAATCGTTGGAAAAACTCATTTATTTTTTTACTACCCCTTGTGTATCCTTCGGATGTTCCGAAACGCGAATATATTGGGTCGGGTGGGGGTGGAGTGCCATCTCCTAAACACCAAAGTATGGTCGCTGAGTTTAGTTGATAAAAAATGTGGTCATCGACCGGGTCAAGCCGCGAAAGATATCCATTCTCGACTAAAAATTTTAAGAAACCATCTATGAAAGTATCATAGCTCGAAGGCTCTAAATTTAATCTTCTTATCAAAAATTTCCCTATTGTGCTTGTTGGACCAAGACTTATCCCCTCGACATTCCGTTTTGAATTCCCTAACCTTACGTATCTTCTTGCAGAAATTAGAGTCTCGATTTCAACATCTATCCCCCAAAATTCGTTCAAGTGTTTCGATGCTTTCTTTTTCAATATTTGTTGTTTGTTTTCTTTCAAAATATCTGCATCTATTGCCAACTTCCTTCTGAATTGATTCAATACCGCCTTTACTATTTCGTAACGCTTCTCGGGTGCTAAATTCTTCATTGCTTCGAAGAATTCCCATCTCCCGTCATCTTTGCAAATATCTTCCAAGCCTTTATATTCTATCTTCAAAAGCCCTACTTCCTCTAAATTTGGATGCACAACACGCCATCCCCTCCTCAAATCATCATAAATTCGATACTCGGTCAGTTCTGTAAAAGCTTCCCATACTTCATTAGCAACCGAAGCATCATCCCTTAAATTTGGTTCCTTAGCTATATCTGCCAATGTTAAGCCAGAAGCACGAACCACTTCTTCTGCAATTTTGCAATAGTCGAGTACCCGATTTCTTTTCAAAGCAGAGTAAAGCGCAGCCCTTAGAAGCCCTACCTGAATAAAATCGTTAAAGTGACCTGCCTGCAAAGACGCATCCTGTCGATTATCCGTAAATGTCAAAAGTTTATCCTGCGCCGCATCGGTTTTGTTTGCATTTTTCAAAAGCGATAACGCTACAACTGTTGTGGCGCTTGAACGAGCCTCGCTCGAAAGCGTTGCAAGTTTCGAAAAATCCCTTCCCTTTTCGCTGTAATATTCCCCGCAACTTAAACACAGATGAAACCCTTCCTGCCACCACACCTTCCTATACCCTTCTTGTGGCACCTCCGATATCTTCCCGTCCGCCGAAACCCACATTGGCTTCGGGACTCTCGTTTTCCACGTCGATTTGTATTTTCCATTCCTCTCCTTCCATTCGTCGGGTATCATCTCTTCCGTCCAGTCATTTTCTTTTGGGGCTAACATTAAATACCCTACTTTGCTTTCCTCTTCCTCTTCGCCAAATTCAACCAGTTGGGGATGGAATTTCCCATCCTTCATAGTAACATTGTAATATTCTTGTCCACAAACTCTGCAAAATTTAATTGGATAAAAAATCTTATTATCTGCTGATGTTAATTGTCCATCAATCGAAAACTCCCTTTCCGCTGGCTCCTCCATTGTTGCGTATATCGCTTTGCTTTGGCTTATGAATTGGTGGAGTTTGTATGCCATTGCTCTAAATCCGTTTTCGCGTTTTAACTGACCACCAATTTCAAGCAAATTTTTCAGAACCTCTCGGCATTGTTCCACTTTACATCCAACTTGTTCTTTAAGCCTTTCGGTTAACTCCTCGATTGTAACAGGAGTTCTCCGCTTCAAACTCCCGTCCTGTTGTACTTCGACTCCAAGCTCATATTCAAGCCAACGAACCAAGGGATGCTTCAAAAAATCATCCAAATTCATTTGAATTGGTTTATCGAATGCTTCTCGAATCTCCTCGGGGCTCGGCGGTTTGCCTTCGGTAAATGTTGTAAGTGTTTCTTCGATGATTTGCGATGGCTCGAAAGGATGACCAAAGAAAATCGTGGCAAAATCGGCAACAGCTTTCTTCCTTTCTTCTGCTGTCGCATTTGGTTGCGAAACCATTGTGGCGCTTGTCCCAATATGTATTATCCCTTCGGAAATGCAACGCTCTTTGATTCTTCGGATTAGCATTGCTACATCGGCTCCCCTACGGCCTCGATACGTGTGCAGTTCATCGAAAACAAGATACTCTAAATCTGCCGTAGCTCCTTCGCCGCCCAAAAATTGCCTGTCCATAAATCGAACCAAAAGAAGCTCGGCAACCATATAGTTCGTTAATAATATTTGCGGAGGTCTTGCACGCATCTGTTCACGCAAATCTTCGGGTGTATCCCCAGTGTACTTTGCAAATGTTATTGGGAATTCTTTCCCTGTTCTCTTTTCATAATTCGTTTTTATTTCTTCTAACGATTGATATTGCGAATTGACAAGCGCATTCATTGGATATACAATTATGCCTTTTACCCCGGTTTTAGGATTCTCTTGCCCAACTAAACTATTGATGATTGGCAGAAAATAACACAGGCTTTTCCCCGAACCTGTTCCACTTGTTACAACAAAGCTCTCCTTGGCAACTGCTTTCCTTATTGCCTCTTCCTGATGTTTGTACAGCCGATAAGGTTTGTTATCCGTCGTTCGAAATATTTGGGATGTTTCGCGATGAATCAAGCCTTGCTCTGCCAGCTCATCGACGTTTGCACCCATTGCATACGATGGATTTAATTGAATCAAAGGCTCGGGCCAAAGGTATGATTCATCCTGTAATATCTTTTCGACAAACTTGCTTATCCGCTCGTCCTTGATTTTAATGAATGAGCGGACAAAATCGCTATAATCTTTGATTAAATGTCTGTGTAGGTCAAAAATTGATGCCATTTTATCCTCCAAATTGAATTTTATCCCAAGCCTCTAAAACTAACCTACGGGTTCTATATTCCCCGTAAAGCTTAATTTCTTTGTCTTTCAATACTCTAAAAGTTTCGCCGGGAAAAGTGCTTTTACTGCAACGCTCATTATACCCGTTGGGTTCAAGAGGGTCGGAAACTTCCTCGTAGGGGTCGAGAATGTCGTTCAACTCCTTTTCTGTAAGGTCTGCAGGGTCCAGAATGTATCGTAGCTGTTTGCGAGTTAAACCATACAGCCGGGCATAATAGGCGTCTAACTCTGCTTTTATCAATGCTCTTCGTTCACCGTCCCATTTGAAAGGCGGGAGGTGAATTCCCTTTGTTCGCTCGGTTTCTATCTCGGGATATGCTTCAATCCAGTCGGGCAATTCCCATAAATTGCCGCCCGTTACAGCTTCGTTTTCTTGCCATTGTTCCCGTATAGCCTGTTTCAATGCTTCGTCTGCCTCATTCCATATATCATCTGCAAAGGGCTTAATATCCCAAGAAGTGTAAACAAGTTCAAGCACACGGGGGAGAATGTATCGTAAATCCGTTGAACTATAATTATTCGGACTGAGTATAGGAAATTGCAAAACATAAAAAAAGTTCATATTCGTACCACCAAGCTTTTGTCGAACCATAAAATCAAAAACTAAAGTAGTTAAATTTGATATCAAAGGGCAAAGGAATAAAGTTTTATTAGGATTCGTTAACATTAAGGGCATACTATTTCCCACACCCGATTGAGGAAATAAGCAAAATATAGCAGTTCGTTCATCTGTTGAACGACATACATTCCTAAATCCAATTAACCAACTATATTTCCAATTGCCTAATCTTGTTTCAACTTCTTCCTTTGGTACCCAATAATATGGCTGGACTAAAAAGTTTGGGTTGGCGTGTTCGCTTTCGTCTGGTGTTGGTAGCTGTGTATTGGAACGGGCGTCGATTCCTTTGTAAGTGCCATATCTATGGTCGTAATGCCATATCATCTTTGCTTCGTATAGGGGTAGGTAAATCTCATCCCTTTTGATAAATCGATTGCCTATAAGTTTATATTCTTTTTTCTTTAACTCCTCTTGTGTGCGGAAAAGGTTAGAATCTGATGACATATTAAACAAGCCTTGTTTGAAGTGCACAAACCAAGGATTTGATTTCGCCTTCTCGTTTACCAGCACAGGAACATGCTTATAGATGGTTTTTGTTAGTTCTGCATCCTGTCTTGTTCTAAAAATTGGCAAAGTTCGGGTGTTGGGGTTCATTAATGCTATTTCTTCTGGTGTTAAAGTAAAAACTCTTGTTTGGTCTTGTAGATGCTCTGCACGGGTGGCAAAAAATGCGAACGACATCGTTTTGTTTTGTAGTTCTGTTTTTTTACCTCTAATTGTAAAAAGAGAGAACTTCATTCTACTGTCAACCGCAGGGAATAATTTTTCACGATTTTCGAAATCAAAAAGGCTTACAACTCTATTATTTTCCATTAAATCGGCAAAGAAGTATTTGTTTGTATCGTCTGTTGCAATACCTGTTGGAACAATTATACCAGCCATACCATCGGGGTTGATAAGTCTGGACATCCTTTCAGCAAATATGGAGTAAAAATTTATACGTCCTCTTCCTGTAAATGGATAAGAACCACTTTTCCTGAAAAACTTGCTTAATGTTTCGATAGAACGAAGCCTTTCTAAATATTCTAACCAAAGATTTCGATTATTCTCTTCCAATTGTTTAATTAATTGTTTTCTTGCATAAGCATTAGGAGCATTAGCTATTTCGATGTCCCTTCTTTCAAAAAATTCCTGTTCATTTAATTCCAATTCTTCCCAAGGTGGATTGCCAAGAACAACATCGAAACCGCCTTGTTCAAAAACCTCGGGGAACTCCAATTGCCAGTGGAAGAATTTGTTTTCTTGTGCAACTGTATTAACATTTGCAAGGGTTTTTGAATCAACTGCACCACCTTCCAGATAGGTAAGCAGAAAATCTGTTGTTACAGTTGGTTCATTAGGATTAAACTTTTGGAAAAAGGCATAAGTCCAAATATTACAGGCTATTCTTTGTCTTTCAGTTTTATTAAGATAATCATCGAATTTCATTTGTTTTTCTCTAACTTGCTGTGGGGTATCGTCTCTAATATTGTCAATTTCATTGCGCTGATTAGCAATATGGGACAAATCGTTGGCAAAATTGGGCGGCAAGGGTCGTTTGCCTTTTCTTTCCTCACGATTCTGATTTTTTAAACTTGATGCAAGTTGTTTGTTATCGAGGGAAACAGGGGTAAAAGCTTCGTTGGGGATACCCAAATTGCGAACATCGAGATTGAGCAGACCGACGAGGGAGTCGCCGCAGCGGATGCGGTGGTCGAGGAAAGAAAGGGGTTTACCTTTGCAATGGGATTCGAGCCAAAGGGCAACTTTGCAGAGTTCCACTGCAAGCGGGTTTTTATCGACGCCGTAGATGCAGTGGGCAACAACATCGCGTATCGCTTCGCGCAATTTTTCGGGCGAAGGTTCGTTTTCACCTGTTCTAATACGGGCAAGTTCTTTGCCAAGGCGGCGGGCGGCGGCAAGCAGGAAATGCCCCGAGCCACTGGCGGGGTCGCATACTTTTATCGAAAGCAGGGCTTTCTCTTTTTCGTCCTTTGTTTTGCAACTTTTTAACTTATCGTTGATAACAGGTTCCAAGGCTGAACTAACGAGTTCGGCGACGAGTTCGGGCGGAGTGTAGTAGGAGCCGGTGCTTTTCCTTTCCGAGCCCGTTGCAAGATGAAATTCCGGTGGGTCGGTCGAAAAATCGACTTGTGGATGGAAGTCGAGCAGGCTTTCGTAAACCGAACCAAGTTCTTCGACATCCAATGCAGAGAAACTTACTCTTCGCGGGGGCGAAGAATTATTTTCCCGATAATAAAACAAATGCCAAAATGCCTCCAAAAGGTCTCGATTCTTAATAGTATATATATCCAAAGAAATTTCGGAGAATAAATCCCCATTCAAAGGGGAAACCTCGAGTAAGTTTGCAAATTCCTCTTTTGCAAGAATTTTCCACAAAGCGCGCAAACTTTGCCAAATATCGTCAAACTCGTTGTATGCGCTGAGTTTATCTACCAAACGCCTAAGCCTCGATATTCCATAATGTTCCAGATAAAGCGGGTTTGAACTAATTAAGCCTCTATCTTCGCTAACAATAAGGAAAAGGAAGCGGTAAACGAGTTTGAGCAAATCGCGATATAAGTCTTGTGCAGTTAATTTATCATTTTCTGGGTAATCGGGATAAAGCCTTTTCCTAAGTTTCGAATTTTGTGGATGGGCGATAAAGCCATTGGCAAGAATTTTAATGCATTCCTCGACATTGTCGCGTAGATGGTCCCGAACACGACTGCCCTGCACGATTGATTCCAGATAGTATTTTTCTAAAAAGCATTCATCTGGTTTGGAGCCAGCTTTTGGAAGCCTTGTTCTGTGAATTAAACGGAAAAGAAGGGAAAAATCTTCGAAATGTTGTTCTTCGAAGATTTTCTCGAGGTCGAATTCAATATAAGCTTGTTTACTAACGTATAAGCTACTGCGAAGGACACGAAGAGTTAAGCCATTTGTAACAATTCCCCAAACCTGCTCAGTCCTATTTAAATACTCTTGGAGGAGGGAATGGGGAGCAAGCCTTGGACGGCCTGTGGGTGGTAGTTTGCCTAAATCCTGACGAAAGCCAACAATATGAACCGGTGGAGATTTTTCGTCTTCGCCGGCGCGGTGAGAAATAGCGAAGGTAAGTCCATCAACCACATAGGCTTTATGATTATACTGAAGCTCGTAACCTAAAAGCCCAAGGAAAGGAACAACCCAGGTATCCCTTGTTGCAGAAGTTCCGATGTCGCTTTCGGGAAGTTTTTCGCGCCTGTGTTTAAAAACATTCCAAAGTGCACGAGCATCGGAAAAAACCGAAGCAATTTCGTCGATAAGATTTCTGCGATTGCCCAAAGCGAAATCTTCGGGCTTTTGTCCCGAAATATCACCAACAAGAATTTGTTCAATAATATCAGAATTAAAAAGCCCCCCTTCGATTTTAACATCGGGTAAAATTTTCATTTTTTCTCCATAGGTTGTAAAACCAGTAATCCAATTAGGTCTGGCGGAAAAAGAGGTTCAATAGAAAAGTCTTTAATATGTAAAGCAGCAGCTTTACGGATGCGTTTGTGGCTATCTTCGAGCTCTTTTGCTCTATTATAAAGCAGTTGGCGAGTTTCGGAGGTAAATTTGTCGTTCCTAGTAGTAAAAATTTTTTTATCGTCCCACTCACGGAAATTTTGGAGTATCTCTTCAAGTATATTCTTTTTTTCCTCTAAGGGAATATTAGCATCAGGTTTCGCGGAAGTAATCAAATTCAGTGCATCTTCTCTTTTAAGCGAAAGGATTTCATTGTTGTTCAGCGAAAAACCAGCAACCAAGACTTCTTCCGAAATATGTAGATTCGTTGGTTGCATAAACTTATATCTAACACGCAGCAGAAGAAGTATTGTTTTGGATGAAACATCTTTTGTACATATTACCCCGCAACGCGAAACATACTTGGTAGAATCTGGGAGCGAGGTATTTTGCAATGCATTCTCGAAAATAAATTGAGCCAGAGCCGCAACAAAAGGATGATTCCTTCCAATATATTCAGCACCCTCGGGAGTTGGAGAATCGAAACTAATAAGCCAGTAATCCTTTTTATGTTTGGTTGGCAACGCATACTTTATCATATCGGGCAACATACTAGTGGAATTAGAATCTAATGGAATTCTGTATACATTATTCCTTTTTTTGTCTTTGATTATTTGAAAACCTATTCTTTGTGCACAATCAAACAAAAATTTTCTAACAGCATCGGGGTCGCCCAATACCGTGTCGGTCTTTTCGAGTTCCGCCTTAACCTCGGCGGGCTTTAGTGCCCTTTGAGCGAAGCGTGTACGATTAACCTTTTCTCTCATAAGAACTTTATCCCACTTCAAGTGGAATTCATTGATAAATGCTTTATAATCGAATAGATGTAATTGGGAACCATCATCAGCTTTTAAAAACAAAGCATTCAATAAAGCCTCCATAATACTTTCGTTCTCTTCGGGGATGGGGACATAAGTGCCAAGTGTCTTATAAATTTCTTTTGCTTTATCCAAAAGTATCTCAAGTACTTTTCCATCAACAGGATTATCCCGACCATAAAATCTGATGGCTTTAACCTGTCTTTTATTCTGACCATAACGGTCGACTCTGCCTTCTCTTTGCTCAAGCCTATTGGGGTTCCAAGGCAAGTCGTAATGAATCACTGCATCGAATTTATCCTGTAAATTAATACCTTCGCTTAAACAATCTGTTGCTACCAAAACTCTTGGTTTCTCTGGGTCAATTCCCTCAATCCCTATTTTTCTTTCCTCGTCGCTCATTCGGCCAGTTATTGTAATAACTTGAACATCAGAAAGAAGGGCTTTTAAATTGGAACCTACGTAATCGGCGGTAGCCACATAACGGCACCAAATAATTGGATTAAAACCATCGCGCAAGAGTTCTTTCGCAATTTTGACACAAGCCAACAGCTTGTTATCTTTGTTTATGTTGTCTTTTAAACTATCGGCAAGCTGGGCTAATTCTCTGAGTTTTCTTTTTTCGGTATAAGGAAGTGTTTGGTCGGTAGCCTCTATCGGAGGAATTGGATTTTCATCGTCGGTGCGTTGGTCTGTTTGTTCAAAAACAAAAGTGCTAAAATCCCCATCATCTTCCGAACCACTTTGCTCCTTAATTCTATTTCTTATAGCTATTGCTGCAGCCGATGGGCTCGACATTACACATCTTAACAAAGCAAGGGCACCCCAATAACGAACCCTTCGTTTTCTTTCTTCGAGATTCCCTGATGATTTAATGATTTCGAAGCAAAACTCATAAGTTTTTTTGAACAATTCCCTATATTCATCGGAAAGCTCATAAGTTTCGTCATTGGTTATTCTTTCGGGGAAACAGCTTTCGGATTCCCAATCTTTTTCGATGTCTTTCCTAGTTCTTTGAACAAAATGTTTGGCAAGTTCACCTCTCTGATACTCATTAAGCTCGCTAAAGTGCCAATCCGCAAATTCAGGTTTTAACAGACCAAGCAAAGAACGGAAAGCTTCTTCTTTCCCGCTATGTGGTGTTGCGGTGAGAAAAATTAAATGAAGCTGTTTTTTTGATTTTGAAATTTCCTTCAAAAGCTCGTGCCTTTCCTGTTGAGAAGATTTTCCACCATACGAGTCGGCAGCGCCATGAACTTCGTCGACGATTACTAAATCTGGACAAAATTGAATGAATAGGTGCTTATTTCTATCGCTTTTAACCCAGTCGATACTAATCACCTGAACAGGAAAGTGAGTGTAAATATTTGTCCCTTGGGGCAAACTTCGCTCTAAACTGCTAATGGTTCCAGAGCGAATCATTACGGGCTCAAAATTAAATTTTTCTCTTAATTCTTTTTCCCATTGTTCACACAAATAAGGAGGGCATAGCACCGCAAAACGTTTAATTTCGCCTCTATCGTATAATTCTCTCGCAACCAGCAAAGCTTCGATAGTTTTTCCAACCCCAACATCATCGGCAATAAAAAGCCTTACAGGGTCTAATTTCAAAGCCATCAACAAAGGAACAAACTGATATACCCTCGGTCGAATAGAAATCCTTCCCAAGGAACGAAATGGGGCTGCAGATTCTCTAAGGTTCAACCTGACAGCGTTCCATAAAATATGGGCGCTCGCAAAATCCTGAACATCTTCTTTGCTTGGTGGCGGAAAAAAGGAAGGGACAACCCTTTCAGTAGGCAAATCGTAACCAATAATATTCGATAGTCCTTTCTTTATTTTAATAACCTCATCGGAACCACCAGTCAGTGGTCTCAAAAGATAAATGTCCGATTCACTTGGCAACAATACCCAATTGCGATTTCTACATTTAACAATGGAGCCAAGTTCCATATCCATATTTATGCTCCCAAATAAAATTAATCTAAAAGTCAAAGAAATTTACAGACTTTTGATGGAAAACAAATTTATATAAATTTACTTAAAAATCCGAAACTTGGAAGGCAAAGTTAGCTAAAAATCTTAAAAAAATTTTTAAAGAAATATGGATTAAAAATATCTAAAGTTTAAGAATAACCTCTTTAATAATTCCAGAAGCGGCAAAATCTTACATCGAAAGAATTTGGGGGGCTTCTCAGTCCTTTATCTTTTCCAAAGCCATTTTGTAGATTATATCCACTTGTTCGGGGATGGTTAGGTTTGTTGTGTCGATTTCGATTGCTCCGTCTGCTTTACGCAAGGGGCTGTGCTGGCGGGTAGAATCGATTTGGTCGCGTTCCACAATCTGTCGCCGCACTTCTTCGGCAGAAATTTCAACCCCCTTCTGCTTCAATTCCAAAAGGCGACGCCGAACCCGCTCATCGACACTTGCAACAAGATATATTTTTAGCTCGGCGTTGGGAAATACGACGGTCCCAATGTCCCTGCCATCCATCACAATGCCACCGTTGGCACCAAGCTTCCTTTGTTCGGAAACAAGGAACTCACGAACACATTTAATCGCACTAATCGGGCTAACAAAATTTGTTACCTCGGGCGAACGAATCTTTTCGCTTACATCATTGTTGTTCAAAAAAATTCGCAGTTCCCCATTCTCGTTTCGAAATGAAATAGAAATCTCATCAAGCAAGTTGCAAATGATTTGCTCGTCCAGTGGTAGTTTTTTTTCGAGCCAGTACAAAGTAACAGCACGATACATTGCCCCAGTATCGATATAAATATAGCCAAGCCTTTGGGCAAGCAAGCGCGCAGTGGTGCTTTTCCCAGAACCTGCAGGACCATCGATTGCTATAATTATCTTTTTCATATCCCGATAAAATTCAAAATTTCATTGTTTTGGAAAAATGAATCAACCACGAGGTCAGGTTGAAAACGCAACAGTTTCGTTTTATCCGCTCGTCCAGTCGCAACTGCTATTACTTTAATCCCGTTTTTCTTTGCCGATACGATATCTTGAACGGAATCGCCCAAAACAAAAGTATTCGCAGATGAAAACAGCTTTTTGCCAGCAAATTCATTTGCCCTTTGGATTGCTAAACGGTGCAAATCGCTTCGTTCGATGCTCTCGTCGCCAAAAGCCCCAATTGGGAAATATTCGTCCAAACCAATTAAGTTTAATTTGTAAAAAGCACATTGGCGGAAGTTGCCTGTTAGCAATCCAAGAAGAACATCCTTCCTTTCAGAAAGTTGTTCGATAAATGGAACTACGCCTTGAAAAATGTGAATATTATTCCTTCGGCAACATTTTTTAAACTCATCGAGCAACAAATTCCATAGGGTTTCGATTTTATCCTGAACTTTCGAAAATTCAAGACCAACTCGTGCAGATATTTGATAGATAATGTTTAAATCCGTCAATCCCGAGAAATCGAAATCAATGTCAGAATCTCGAATGTCTATATCGAATAGTTTTGAAAAGACTTTTAGAAAAACGCTTTTCGACAATCCTTCATCGACTTTGAGAATGGTTCCATCGATATCGAAAAGCAGGAGCTTGGGACTCATAAATCAAAACGGGAGGTCGTCTTCTTCCAGATTTTCTGCATCGATTGGATTGCTTGGCTCGGAGTCAACATCCTGAATATCGCTAAGGTAATACGAGGTAGTATCGACATAATCATTGACAACAGATGCAGATTCAGTCGTTTGGCGTTCACTTTTGGGGTCGAGATAAACAATTGAACGGGCAATCACTTCGGTAATGTAATGTGTTTCGCCATTCTTCTCGTATTGTCGAGTTTTGTTGCGTCCTTCCACGCAAACCTTGCTACCTCTTTTTAACATTCGGGAGGCTGTTTCGGCAAGCGGTCCAAAAACAACAACATTATGCCATTCCGTATCATCTTGCCAATTTCCGCTACGGTCGCGGTAGCGTTCAGTTGTAGCAACACGAAAACGGCAAACATTTACACCTTGCGGAGTTGTACGAAATTCAGGGTCAGCCCCAAGATTCCCGATAATAATAACTTTGTTCATTGAAAATGGCATAGCACCACCTTTCGTTTTATTTTGGGCTGCCCCCTTTCAAAAACTTTCGTCAATAAAATATCGGGGACAGCCCTATTTGTTTCACTGATTTGAAGACTCAGTTGGGTTATAGTCGCTTGGGTAATTAATATTGAAAGAGTCTTCCGATGAAGTATCTGTTGTCGAATCGGTTCGGGGTTGCTTCCTACTCAAAATGATGATATTCTGCGCAATAATTTCAGTAACAAATTTTGTAACTCCATCTTTTTCGAACGAACGTGTACGCAACTTTCCTTCTACATAAATCTTATCGCTCTTTCGTATCTTCTGTACGGCTATTTCAGCCAAACGGTCCCAAAGCACAACACTGTGCCAGTCTGTAATTTCTTTTCGCTCGCCGTTTCGGCCACGATAGAACTCAGTGGTCGCAACTCGTAAAGTGCAAACGCTATTGCCCTGTGGGGTCTTTCGCAATTCGGGGTCTTTTCCTACATTCCCGATTAATTGTGCTTTGTTCAAGCTTCTTCCAGCCATTTCCTTACCTCTTAAAAAATGTTAAACCAAACACCTTTATACTTGTCAATCTTAACCTAACTATTTGCAAAAATCTAAATTACAAAAATATCATTTAAAAAAATAAATTTAATCAATTTTTAAAGAAATAAAATCGATTTTTTTGTGAAAATATTTTGAATGGTCTCGTTTCCGTTTAAAATCAAAAGGTGATTACCCAAGACAATCCATTACAATCCATTCTATGTATAAAAAATATTTGGAATTGTTCAATACAATCTAAACTATATTTGAACATTAAAAAATTTGGAAATTTTAAATTAATTTTATAATTTGGTAATATAATTCATAGTAGGTTTGAAAATGTTTTGGCAGAAGTGTCGAAAAGTGTTTTTAAATCTTGCTTTTCAGCGAAGCCTAACTTTTACTGAAACGCAATTTATACTTAATTTAATTTACCAACCTGAAGAGAGAGAGAGAGAGAGAGAGAGAGAGAGAGAGAGTTATATCGGAAAAATCAGTCTGATTTATATAAATTCTGTTCCAATTGCCGGGGACCTCCGATGTTATAAATTTTGCAAGCGAAAAAGAATTGAGTTATTTCAAAACTTCGTGCCTAAACATTGTCTTTCGCTTTTATTGTTTTATTAACTTTTTGTTAAACAAAATAGGAGATAACAATGAAAACTTCAAAATTTTATATAAGTTTATTGTTCGTTATTCTTTTACCTTTGTTTTTTCATTTTGAAAATTTGAAGGCGGATACCGTGATTTGTATGCCAGATTGTTTTAATGATTCTTTTAAAATCCAATATCCACTTTCTGTTCAATTCCAATTAGGACCTTGTCGTTATGTCGCAGATTTTTACATTAGAAAAGCTTGTGGTATTTGGTGCGATATTTTACTATGGAGAGTTCGTGCTTTAGATTCAAATTGTAATAATTACGACCCTAAAACGATGTGCGATATTGCCGAGGCACAAATTATTCAATTTTTAATCAATGATTATAATCAGAATGGTACAAATAGCTTCTGGTATAGAATTACTGGAACAGAGATTTGTAGACCTACCTCACCTGGTGAATGTACTTATTTTTGGCGAGTTAGCAAAGCTACTTGTTGGAAATTCTATTTAAATCCCGATTGGGGGCATTACCCAACTTATTGGGGTGCTTATGGTTATTGTATGTATGATTATTGTTGTCTAACATGGTATAAAGTTTGTATGGACCAGTTTGGCCAAATCTTGGTTACTCAGGTAGAATCCCAAACTGAGCATGATTGCCCAACACAAAGTGGTATGGAAGACTGTATTCAGGTATGTGATTAATTGGAGGAGCTATGAAAAAAACAAAAGTAATATTAGTTTTATTGTTGTTTATATTCCTCCAATTCATTGTCTGGGGTAAACCGATTCAAAAAAGCTTTGCTTGTCGATTGGAATTAAAGGACGGGCGTATCTTCCAAACGCTTATTCTGGGTACAGATTGGAAGGAAATAACCCCCAAAAAAGCCGAAACCCCTCAAACAGTAACAGGAAGTTTGGAAATTTTGAACCACAAAATTGTTGGCAATAACTTGGCTATCGAAATTATTACAGAAGAGAATTCGAGCCTAAGTACCACAATATACAACCTTCTCGGCGAAAAAATTTCATTAGAAAGGTTCAGTGTGAGCAAGGGTAATGGTACTCTTTACATTCCGCTTAAAGGATTGCCCATTGGGGTATATATTTGCGAAATATCTAACAATAAAACGAAAAAGGTTTTTAAGTTTTTAAAGTTTTAATAAAAAGGGGGCTTTTTAGCCCCCGAAGTAAATTATATTTTTTTAAAAAGTTAGGAGGAGTTATGAAACTAAGACTATTGAATGTCTTTCTATTAGCGGTATTACTTTCTACATCAGCATTTTCCCAAAAAGTACCTAAATGGAAATTTCTTGCACCTCTTCAGTCTGTGAGTATTTACGACACCAACCATTATATGGGACAACCCACTGGTGAGCCCGTCAATATTCCCATTTTTTTCATTTATAATAAATTTGGGGACACAAATTACTATAAGTTTGAAGTAAAATGGAATACTGGTGATTCAACTTTCCCCGAAGTTCGTGGATTTACTTATGGTGATTCGTTAACTATTTTTGTTTTTATTGATAGTGCGAAATATGTGGGTCTTCAGGGTGTTAACATAATTTCTAAATATATTGGGGTAATATTCAAATCCACTGATGGAGGGAAAACCTGGAAAAAAATTCAGTTAAATCCAAATTTTAGGTCGAGAAAGAGTGTAGTTCTTTATATGCACGACAAGATGAACGGCATTGTCGCTCAGTTTCCCGATTCATCTGAACAATTCAGCAAAATCTGGATTACAAATGATGGATGGGAAACATTCCGCGAAATCACAAACCATAACATTCTTGCACCTATTGCTGCCTTTTATAACCCTCCCAAAATTCTTATATTAGACCTATATAATGACTTATATTATTCTTCTGATAATGGCCAAACATTTACAAAGGTCGGTGTACTTCAAAGTTATTTAAAACTTTCCACTTTGTTGTTTTTAGATATTCTAAACGATACATTAATGTTCTTAAAAGGTGTACCGAAAAATTCAAAGTACAAGCAATTGATTTTGAGAACCACAAATGGTGGTCTAAGCTGGGAACCAATCGATTTTTTAAGAAGGCTATATGAGGAATATGGCGATACTACAGCCTTTCTTTACCAAATGGCTCTCGACGATAGCACCATCATTGTAGGGGGACCTTCGCGGAAAACGTCTATTGATATGACTCCTAAATTAATAATGAGCAATGGTCAAAATTGGAAAGAATTGAGTAATATTTGGGCTAACAATTCAGAAGCTTATGCTCAATATTTTTATTTTAAAGGAAATATCGTTTTAGCCCTTTGCATTTATGGCGTGTTCTATCATACCATAGGTGATTCAACCCTAATGCCTCCAATTCTTTATGGCAAAATCTACCGAATACCAAAGAACTTTACCTTGTATTGGTCGCCTATCGAAGGAGCCACGAAGTATCACCTTCAAATTGTCGAATTGGAAGGCGTTGATTTCCTTTTGAATCCCGAAATACCAATTGAACCTAATTATGATTCTCTTCTATTCGACGAAGTAATAACCGCTGGCACCAGCTATACACCTCAAAACACAAAGAATTGGAAAATTTACTGTTGTCGTATCCGTTCGATGA
>Ga0078972_1007394_pt1 | contig 24452 bp, 19 predicted proteins | sample YelNatPaOPGAMG01_FD_67568 | JGI IMG/M metagenome (GOLD analysis project Ga0078972, IMG submission 67568) | Hot spring thermophilic microbial communities from Obsidian Pool, Yellowstone National Park, USA - OP-RAMG-01 (SPADES assembly) (version 2) | ecosystem: Environmental > Aquatic > Thermal...
CCTCTCTCTCCGCTTACGGCGACGAAATGTCGTTAAACTTGCCTTCGTTAGAACGGGTTGAGGGATTCGAACCGAAGACTCCGCCGACCGAAGGGAGGATTAGGGAAACTCGCCATGCGGGTTTCTTGACCAGCCCCGGGGAAGCGATTCTTCAGGGTATTGTTTCTTGCGTTTGTTTTAGGTCTCTATTCTGGAGAGATGACCGAGCGGCCGAAGGTGCACGATTGGAAGTCGTGTGTACCCGTAAGGGTACCGAGGGTTCAAATCCCTCTCTCTCCGTAATTTCCCCGTCATCAGGAACCATGCGAACAAACACCGCCCAAATCCGCCAGGTCCGGAAGGAAGCAACGGTAAGCGGAGGTTTGTTGCGCCGTGACCATCCTGAGGGCGGGGTTTTTTTTCGGTATCGCTTCGGATATACTATCTACTATGGCTTATGAAGTAACCGCCACAAGAAGACGCCCTAAGACCTTTGACGAATTGGAAGGTCAGGAATTTGTCGTCGCAACTATTAAAAGTTCAATCCAGTCCGGCAGGATCGCCCATGCGTATTTATTTTCGGGACCCCGGGGTTGTGGAAAAACCAGTGCCGCGAGGATCCTCGCACGATCTCTGAATTGCGAGAAGGGCCCCACGGCTAATCCCTGCGGGGAGTGCGCCAACTGCCAGGAAATTGCCCGGGGCGCCAGTATGGACGTTATCGAAATTGACGGGGCCTCCAACACGGGGGTCAACGATGTACGGCAAATTAAGGATGAAGTTCTTTTCCCGCCTAACTCGGGGCGTTATAAGGTTTATATCATCGACGAAGTTCACATGCTTTCCAATAGCGCCTTCAACGCTCTTTTGAAAACCATCGAAGAACCGCCACCTTATATCATTTTTATCTTTGCTACCACGGAATTGCACAAGGTCCCCGCCACCATAAAAAGTCGATGCCAGCAGTTTTCATTTCGTCTTATTCCCCTCGATATCATCAAAAAAACCTTGGCTAAGGCGTGCGAAGAAATGGGGGTCCAGGCTGAAGATGAAGCCCTGTTTTGGATAGCCAAGGAATCCACCGGAAGTTTGCGGGACGCCTATACCCTACTGGATCAGGTGGTGGCTTTTTCTGACGGGCACTTACGGGCGGAGGTAATAAGACAAAAACTAGGGTTGATAGGTTTGGATACCATAAATGCCCTGGCGGAGTCCTGTGTCCGCGGGGCGGTCAATGAGGCCCTGGCCCAGGTGGATGGGATACTTGAACGGGGCATATCGATTGAGCAGTTTATCATAGACCTGGCGGGCTATTATCGGAGCCTGTTACTTTTAAAAAATGGGATAGAACGGGAAGCCCTATTGGGGTACGCTCCAGACCGATTTTCCCGGGAGGTCCTTGAAACCCTGACGGGTCCCCAAATTGAGAGGGCCGTATCCCTTCTTTTAGAGGTCTACCGCCAAATTCGTTACTCCGTTTCGCCCCGTTTCGAATTAGAAACCACGGTGGTCCAGCTTTGTCGGCTGACAGACTGGATCGCCCCGGAGGATATAAAGGCCGCGATTGATCAATTAAGGGGGCGTCTTCTAATAGATACCAACGGCGCCCGTTGGGGGCCCCAGGGGGCCGCAGACAGCCCCGTTCCATCAAAGCAGACCTCCGCGAAGAACATCCGAGGGGTCTTAAGTTCCCAGGCTCTAGGGGAAGAAAGCGCAAACCCATCGGTTCAGGAACCTCCGATAGATATGGAAAAGCCAGGAGCCTTAACGGAAGGGTTTAAACGGTTCATGGCCGCCAAGGGAAGTGGAAGCGCACAGGTAAGCGCGGCCTCCGAAGCGGTCTCCACCCCTACAGAAACCGTTATGGCGACAGAAACGGTTGTATCCCCGGAGCCCCAGGATACTTTGGCCGACCGTGATGACCGGGCAAGCCTAGATGACCAGGACGACCAGGAAGACACGCTGGAGGAGCCTTCCCTAGAAGAGCCTCTTGCTAAGGGTCCCGCCCCATTTCTGAATACGGAAGTTTTGAGAAAAGAGGTGATTAATTTTTTTAAAAAAGAACGAGGGATTTTAGCGTCGGGGCTAGAAAAATCTCTGCCCTGGGACCGGAGGGATTTTATCCTGATTATTCCGGTACAGGACCGCTTAACCGCCGAAATACTTCGTAAGGATCAGGCAACCCTTACCTCGGCTCTGCGAAAAATAGCGGGGACGGAAATAAATATAACGATAGAAGAGCGGGCCCCCCACCGAGGGGAGCCCTCGGGGGAAAGTCAAACAATTCCGGACCAGGTAGAAACGGTCCGCCGTATGTTCAGAGGAACCATCGTTCGAATATCTTAGGAGTAACCATGAATATCAATCCCTTCGATCTATTAAAAAACGCCCAGAAAATTCAAGAAGAGATGGGAGCCCTGCAGGAGCGCTTGGGAGCCCTATCGATTACCGGTTCCGCCGGCGCGGGAATGGTAGAGGTCGATATGAACGGTAAGATGGAGGTAACCGCGGTTCGCATTACCCCCGAGGTGGTCGATCCGAAGGATATCGATTTATTGCAGGATCTGGTTAAATCCGCGTTTATCGACGCGTCGGAAAAGGTAAAAGAGGCGCTTAAACAAGAGATGGGTAGCCTAACTGGTGGGATGGGACTTCCGCCGGGATTTATGGGCATGTGATGAATGCAATCGATCATCTAGTTTCCCTGCTTACCAAATTACCAGGGGTGGGGAAAAAGAGCGCCAGCCGGATGGCCTACTATATCCTGGATACGGATCCCAGCTATGCCCGGACGTTAGCCGAACAGTTACAACAGCTCCACGGGGCCATAAAACGTTGTTCCATCTGCGGAAGTTTTACCGAAACCGATCCCTGTCCTATCTGCTCCGATCCCACCAGGGATGAGACCCTGCTTTGCGTGGTAGAACGGGCCCAAGATGTTCGGGTGATCGAAGAATCCCGGGAGTTTAGGGGAAAGTTTCACGTGTTAGGAGGTCTTATCGCACCGCTAGAGGGGGTTGGACCGGATAACCTTTCCATAGGGCCCCTGGTCCAACGGATCCATGGGGGGAAAATTCAAGAGCTCATCCTTGCCCTTAATCCCACCGTCGAAGGGGACACCACGGCCTTGTATGTACAAAAGATCCTCCGGGATCTTCCGGTGACGATCTCTCGACTCGCCTCGGGCTTACCGGTGGGTGGAGACCTGGAATACGCCGATCGGCTTACCCTATCACGAAGCTTCCGGGGCCGGATTAGAATGTAGAGTCCCGTCTTCTTACTTCATCATTTCCTTATAACATTCTTCAATAATTGGATCCACCGATTCTAAGGCGAACCCTAATTTGGCTAATTCGATTCGGGCATCGCTGGTTTCCCAGTTCATATAGGGATCCGAATAGTGGGTCTTTAAAAACGTAAATACCAAATCCTCCGCTTCCACCGGAAGGTTCGAAAAAATACCGTGTCCTGGGTTTAGGATCCTTCGGATAGCACCTCTTACCTTGGCTAAAAAAAGGTCCTGATACACATCGTAGGATCGGCCGGAGAGGCGCCGTAGCCGGTCAGCCACGGAACCGGCGGGTTTTGTACCCCTGGTAGAGGGAGGCGGGGGCGGGGGAACCAGGGAAGAAGCCCCCCCCTGACCAGGTGAGGATTTAATCGTCGCGGGCGACAGATTTGGGGCGATAGGATGGACCGGAGCCACAGCCGGAGGGGACCTGGTCGAGGGAGCTGTGACCGACGGGGACAAACCGGCTGGACGAAGAGAACCGGAAGATCGTCGGTGGTTTTTTACGACGGTTCCACCCAAATTGATCCCCCTGGGGGCGGTGGCTTTATCGTATTTTTTCTTTAAAATCGCCCAATTTCTCTGAAGATAGATATCCCCCCGGATGGAATAATAGTAACCCGTAATCAACTGGGCCATCACCGAGGCAAGAATCTCATCGTCCCGATGTCCGGCCCTTCTTCCCCGCTGAATAGTCGTAAAAATATCGTAGTGTTTGGTCCCGTACTTTCTGGAATAAAGGAACAGGACCCGCTCAAAGGATTGATCAAATACCAAATTCCAATATTTAAAACAGTAGGCCAGGGTTTTATCTTCCACCTTTGTTAAGGTAGGGGGAATTTGAATACGGGCCAGATCGGTGGCGGAAAATCGGATCGTGGAAAGATCAAACAGGGGTGCCGACGGCCGATGTACGTTTTTAACAGGGCCAGGTCGGCGTACGGCGGTCTGTTCCATCCGATGGCGGTACGCTTCCATCTGCTTCTCTAGGTCCCGTTTATCCTTTTCCACTAGGCTCCGGCGTTGTCGTTCCAGGGCTTCCCGCTGTACGGAACGACGACGTTGTAATTCCTCTTCCACCACGGTCAAGTTTTGATTTAGATACGCCCGAAGCAGGGCTTCGGCCTTGGCCATGGAGGGAACTCGATAATCTAATTTTTGAGCGTAGAGGTGGAGCCGTTCAATCGCCCCTATCGCTTCAAAGGGTTCCCGGGGCAAAAACTCCAAAATGGACTCCGCCGTTTTGATGGTCGCGTAAGCATCCGAGGCGTCGTAGGACTCCACTTTCAAGGCGATATACTTTATCGTACGCTTAGTTCGCTCCAAAAGTCGGTCCCCCAGATTATGGTACGCCGAAGCGAGGAGTATTCCGTACTGGGGGTCCCGTTGGCGATAGGAGCGGAGGATCCGGGTTCGAATTTCGTCGTCGGGATAACGGCGTTTTAATTTGGTTTGATAGAGGGTCAACGCCGCAACGGAACGTCCAAGGTTGCGCAATTCGTAATACCGTTCAATATCCGGATCGTGGTCGGGCCGTAAAAAGGGGTATTCGGTTTGTAATAGTTCGGCGCGCAACTCTTGGATGCTCATTAGGCCGATTATACGTCAAGGAATTATTCTTCCGCAATCGGTGAATCATGGTATACTATAGGAATTGGAGGAAATAGAATATGTCAAACACGGAGAAGTATATTCTAGCCCTGGACCAAGGGACCACCACGTCCAGAGCTATAGTGTTCAACCATTCTGGAACCGTTATCGGTATATCCCAAAAACCCTTTCGCCAAATTTATCCAAAACCCGGCTGGGTCGAACACGATCCCGAGGAAATTTGGGATACCCAACTGCGGTCTGCCCAAGAGGCCATAGCTCAAGCCCAGATAACTTCCGATCAAATCGCGACCATCGGCATCACCAACCAGCGAGAAACCGCGGTCCTTTGGGAAAAGGATACCGGCAAACCGGTTTACAACGCCATCGTGTGGCAATGCCGTAGATCGGCGGAACTGTGCCGGGAACTCCGGGCCCAGGGGCACAGCTCGACGATCAAAGATAAAACAGGTCTGGTATTGGATCCCTATTTTTCCGCCACCAAATTGATGTGGCTTTTCCAGGAAATCCCGGGTCTGAAGGCCCGTGCCGAAGGGGGAGAACTGCTCTTTGGAACCATCGATTCGTGGTTGCTGTATAAATTAACGGGCAAACACCTGACCGACGCGACCAACGCGTCCCGAACTCTGCTGTACAATATCCATACGGGAGAATGGGACGATGGGCTCCTTAAAATCTTCAACATCAATCGGGCTATCCTTCCAGAAGTCCGACCTTCTTCCGGACTTTTCGCGACCACAAGGGCAGAACTGTTTGGCCGCCCTATCCCCATAACCGGATGCGCGGGGGATCAACAGGCGGCCCTGTTCGGTCACGCGTGTTTTGACGGAGGATCGGTAAAAAACACCTACGGGACCGGTTGTTTTACCCTTATGAATACGGGTTCCACGGCTATTAGCTCCAAACAAAATTTGTTGACCACCGTGGCTTGGCAATTGGGCAAAACTACCACCTACGCGTTGGAAGGTTCCGTGTTTATCGCCGGGGCGGTGGTGCAATGGTTACGGGATGAACTGGGCCTCATTTCCAACTCCGCTGAAAGCGAAGCGCTAGCCCTTTCGGTACCCGATACGGGGGGCGTTCTGGTAGTCCCCGCCTTTGTAGGCCTAGGGGCGCCGTATTGGGATTCGGAGGTTCGCGGAACGATCGTGGGCCTAACGCGGGGATCCAACCGGGCCCACGTGGTTCGAGCCGCCTTGGAAAGCATAGCATTCCAATCCCGGGATCTAATCGACGCGATGGAAGCGGATTACGGTAAACCCATTACCGAGTTGAAAGCCGACGGAGGAGCGGCGGCTAATTCTTTCCTCATGCAGGAACAGGCAAATCTGTTGGATAAGCCGGTAATTTTGCCTGAAGTCATGGAAATTACCGCCCTGGGGGCGGCGTACCTGGCGGGTTTAGCCGTAGGGTACTGGGAAGGCCAGCGGGATATCGTGCTCAACTGGCGAACCCGACGCCGCTTTGAACCAAACCTGGGGGAACAGGATCGAATCCGGCGGATAGAACGGTGGCATCGGGCGATAAAAACCGCCAGATCCTTCGAAGACGCTTGATTTTAAGAGCCCTTTCCATTTAGTCTAGGATTATGGAATCGTCCCCCCTGCTTCGCGCATTGTTAGTTTTCTCGGATATATCCGAAATTTCCGTCCTCCGGGGGGCCTTAAAAAACGGTGAGCTGGGTCTGGATACCGGACAGGCCACCAGCGTAGCGGAAGCCTTGGCCGCCCTGGTTACCGCACCCTTTGATTTTGTGGTTTCATCGGTCCACCTGGTCGACGGCGGAGCCCGGGATATAGCCCTCCAGTACCCCATCGTTTCCTGCGTCGCTGTGGGAAGCTCCGCAGACCAAGAGGCCTTGGACGAAGCCCTTGAGGGGGGGGCGGTGGACTATATCCTTACCGATACTCCGGACTGGCGAAATACCGTGGCACCATACCTGTACCGGCTTTGGCGAATCCGACGGCGTCTGGCGGTCGAACTGAATCATGTTTCCAAACGGTACGAAGACCTGGTCGAAGCCCTTCCGGATGTGGTATACGAGCTGGACGTAAACGGGAACTTTACCTTTGTGAACCAAGCGGTAAAAATCCTCGGGTACACTCCGGCGGAACTTATGGGGAAGCACTTTGGAACCATCCTATTCGATGAGGACATTCCCCACGTCAGCCGGGACCAGGTTTTACCTCTCTATCTAAAAAACCGAACCGGAGCCCGAAACGCTCCAAAATTGTTCGATGAACGCCGGGGCGTGGATCGAAAAACCGAAAATTTGGAACTCCGCATCAAGAGAAAAACCACTAATGTATCCCAGGGAAAAGAAGTGATCGCCTCGGTTATTTCCTACGGGGAAATCGCCGCCGCGGGAACCTACCGGACCCTGGGGAACGTAAAAGAAAAGGTTTTTGTCGGTACCGTAGGCATAATTCGGGATATCACCCTTCGGCGAAAATCCGAGGACATGCTCCGAAAAATGTACCAGGCTGTGGACCAAAGTCCCGTGGCGGTGGCTATCTTAGACCGAGATTTGGTGATCGAATACGTAAATCCAACGTTTTTCAGTATGACCGGTTCGGGGCCCGACCGAGCCTTGGGCAAAAAAATTAAGGAATATTTGGGGGACGGACAGCCTATCTACGAGGATATGCTCACATCCCTAAAAACAGGGCTCGACTGGAAAGGGGAGTTTCTCTGTCCACGGGAAGGGGGCGATCCGTTCTGGTGTTCAATTATACTTTCGACGATCCGATCCCCTGGGGGTTCTATTACCCATTACCTCTGCCTTATGGAAGATGTAAGCCGAAAGCGGACCTTGGATGATCTTTTACTGAAGGCTAAGGAAGCGGCGGAAGACGCGAGCCGAGCAAAAAGCGAATTCCTAGCCAACATTAGCCACGAACTGAGAACCCCCTTGGGGGGCATCCTATCCTTATCGGAGATCCTTAAAAAAGAAAACCCTCGCTCGGACCAGCTTGAGCGGCTTGAGGGGATTCAGGCTTCCGCTAAGGGGCTTTTAACCATCCTCAACGATCTGTTGGATCTTTCAAAAATAGAAGCCCGCTCTATCGAACTCCACTACGAAGATTTCGATCTTCAGGGAAGCGTGGAAACAGCCTTAAGTCCCTTTAAAGCTATGGCGGAACAGAAGGGTTTATGTTTTGACTACGTCATCGAAGACGGCGGATTTCCACGTATACAAACCGACAGGGGTCGGTTTATCCAAATCGTAACCAATTTAGTGTCTAACGCTATCAAATTTACAGAACAAGGAAGTATTCATATCCATTGCGCGATTAGAGCGAAAGACGATATGCCCGCCCTCTTTGTGTCGGTCAAAGATACGGGGATTGGAATATCCGGCGCGGACCAGCAAAAATTATTTAAACATTTTAGCCAAATTGACGGGTCCTTCGGTAAAAAGTACCCAGGAACCGGGTTGGGGCTCGCTATTTCTAAGGAACTGGTACAAAAAATGGGGGGCGATATTACGGTGGAAAGCGCCCCCTCTGTGGGCAGTACCTTTTCCTTTTTTATTCCCATAACCAGCGGTGAACGTAACAGCCCTGAAGAGCCAGAAAGTCCTGCTTTTGCTCGACAAAAATTATCCATCCTGGTGGCGGAAGACAACCCCGTCAACAGGGACTATTTACGGTATTTCTTGGAAAAGGCTGGCCACCAGGTAAAACTCGTTCAGGACGGATACGAAGCCCTCCGTGCTTTAGAGGGGGGAGATTTTGACGCCATCCTCATGGATGTTCAGATGCCTGGAATGGACGGGATCGCTACGGTTTCCACAATTCGCTCTTATACGGGTATAGAATTCGATCCCAATATTCCCATTATCGCGTTAACCGCCTTTAGCCAAGATGAATTGATGGACCGATCCCGGTTCGCCGACTTCGACGGTCATATAGGGAAGCCCGTCAATATTACAAAACTTATCACCCTCATCGATCAGGTCGTACAAAATAAAGAATATTTTCTTATAAACAAAATTCGAAAACAATATTCCGCCTCGGAGGAGGAATTCCGCCGCTTGCTGATGATTACCGCTCAAGATTTGCCAAAACGAATGGAAAATTTTGAACAGGCCCATGGGGCGGGAAACTGGGACGGGGCGGTAGAGGCGCTTCACGGTATGGTTAGTATTTTTTCTCCCCTGGGGGCCATTCGGGCTCAGCAGTTGGCAAAACGGTACAGGAAAATGGTCACCGAAGGAAATATCGAGGGCATACAAGCCACCGCTGAGGTGCTCCTTCGGGAAATACGGGGCATAAAACGGCAGGTTCAACATTCCCTGGGCGAGTTATAACAGTATGAACAAAAACTACCGTCTTCTTTTTTCTCTTATCACCGCCCTTTTCTTAATCCTTGCCCTAAACCCCTCCGTCTCGGCCGACGAGACCACAGCGGATTTAGGAGATGGCCTTTTTGCCCGAATCGTCACGACCCAGGGAACGATTATCCTTCAACTGGAGTATCAAAGGGCACCCATGACGGTTTGTAACTTTGTAGCCCTCGCCGAAGGGAAGCTCAGCGTTACGGGGGGAAAACCTTTTTACAACGGGCTAACGTTCCACAGAGTTATTCCGGACTTCATGATCCAGGGAGGCGATCCCCTGGGTAACGGGAAAGGGGGTCCGGGGTACCAATTCCCCGATGAAATTCGGGAAGATTTAAAACACGACGGCCCGGGTATACTATCCATGGCCAACGCGGGGCCCAACACCAACGGTAGTCAATTTTTTATTACCCATAAGGCTACCCCATGGCTGGACGGCAAACACACGGTCTTTGGCCATGTGGTGCGGGGACAAGACACGGTAAACCGCATCAAAGCCGGAGATATCATCGAAAGCATCGTTATTATCAGAAATGGAAAGGATGCTCAGGCTTTCAAAGCCGACCAGGGAACCTTTGATGCCCTGGTAAAAAACGCATGGCTGGTGGTGGAAGCCCAAAAAAAAGCCAAACGGGCCAACGATTTGGCGTTAATCGCCGAAAAATTCCCCAACGCCGAATCAAGCCCCTCGGGAATTCGGTACGTTATTACCAAAACAGGGACAGGGAATCCCCCCGCCCCGGGATCTACGGTGGTTATGAAGTACCAGGGGATGTTCCTTTCGGGCGAGGTATTCGACGGGTCGGATTATCACGGAGGGCCGATACAATTCCAGGTTGGAAAGGGGCTTTTGATACCCGGTTGGGAAGAGACAGCCCTGGCTATGCGGCAGGGTGAAAAACGGACCGTCATTATCCCTCCGGAACTGGCCTACGGGGACCGGGGGGCGGAAAACATTATCCCCCCCAACACGTTTCTCGTATTTAACATGGAACTGCTTAAGATCGTAGCTCCCTAAAGACCGGGGAGAAACTCGGTTGTGGATAACCCCAATTCTCCCACAGGGAATTCCCCTTCCCCTATTCCACCAAAGTATAGGCGGAATTTTCCAGTTTAAAATTTTTCTCTACCCCCGAAGTGGCCTTTATGGTTTTATCGTTAAATACAAAGATAGCCTCCACCGAAGGCAGGGACTCTACCAATTCTTTGCCCCGTTCGTAGCCCAACGCGAACACGGTGGTGGAAAGACCGTCCGCGTCGATGGACCGATCGCCGATTATGGTGACCGAATCCAGCCCGTTTTGCACCGGATAGCCATCCTTGGTGGAGAGGATATGGTGATACCGTTTTCCATCCTTTATAAAAAAGCGCTCGTACACCCCCGAGGTAACCAGGGTTTTGTTGATCACTTGGACTATCCCGATATAAGAGCCCCGGTTCCCCAGGGGGTCTTGAATCCCGATCCGCCAGGGGGATCCGTCTTTTTTTGAACCGTACGCGAGGACATTACCCCCTAAATCGATAATGGCCCGAGGAATTCCATGGTCCCGAACGATCCGGGCCACCTCGTCGGCGGCGTACCCTTTGGCGATGGCCCCTAGATCTAGGCGCATGCCGGGACGTTTAAGGTACACCGTTTCGGCCTTGGGGTCCACCACCACGTCCCGCCAATTGATCAACGGTAGGGTTTTCGCGATTTCCTGGCTTTCCGGAATATGGGCCCCATCGGTACCAATACCCCACAGGTTCACCAAGGGCCCCACCGAGGGGTCAAAGGCCCCATCGGAAATATCGGCAAAGTGGAGGGCCTCCGAAACCACACTGACCACATCGGGGTGGACCTTTACGGCGGCTATTCCCGCGTTTTTATTTATCCTATCCAAGTCCGTATCGGCCTTATTGGCGCTCATCCGATCGTCGATTTCCCTCAGGCGGGCGAATATTTCATGGTAAATTTCCGTTGTACCCCGATCGAACAGGTTTACCGTACAAATGGTACCAAGAACATACTCGGTCTGGGCGTCCATGGGCTTGGAACACCCCGAAAGGAGGGGTACAAAAACAAGGGGAAACACAAAACCCGACAGCACTATTTTCCAGGTATGATTCGTTTTCATCGTCCTAGGATATACAATCGGAGGCTGGAGATTCAATGGGAATGGATAACCATCTCGGCGGCCCGCATGCCATCCATGGCGGCGGACATGATGCCCCCCGCGTACCCCGCCCCTTCTCCCGCGGGGTACAACCCCCGAATGGAGGCTTGGTACGTATCATCCCGCTTTATCCTAACCGGCGAAGAGGTTCGGGTTTCCACACCCGTTAAAACCGCGTCCCCCCGATCAAAACCCTCCAAGGACCGCCCAAACCGGGAGAAACCCTGAAGGAGCCCCTGGAACACAAAGGGGGGAAGGCAGGCCCCGAGATCCGCGAAACACCACCCCCGTTGGGCCGTGGGAACAACGCCACCCAGGGCAGTGCTCCGCCTTCGATCCGCGAAGTCCCCCAGCAACTGCACGGGCAAACTATAATCGGCCCCGGCGGCATGAAAGGCGGCCCGTTCCCAGTGGCGTTGAAATTCCACACCCGCCAGGGGACCCGCCGAGGCAAAGGACGGGCCAAAATCCTGGGGCGTAACCGCCACCACTACCGCCGAGTTCGCGTTTCTCCCATCCCTGGCGAAATCGCTCATCCCGTTGCAAACGACCCCACCCCGCTCCGAAGCCGCGTTTACCACCGTCCCCCCGGGGCACATGCAAAAGGTGTACACCCCCCGTTGATCCTCGGTCCTGGCGGCGAGTTTATATTCCGCCACGGGCAGAGCGGGATGTTCCCATCGCTCACCGTACTGACTTCGGGAAATAAGTTCCTGGGGGTGTTCGATCCGTAATCCTACGGCAAAGGCTTTTGTTTCCATGGTGACACCTAAACGATTCAACATTTCGAAGGTATCCCGGGCGCTGTGACCGGGGGCCAGGATTACCGTTTCCGTGGGCAGGGTTTCGTTTCCATGGATAATCACGCCACGGATCTGGCGGTCCCGGACTACTAGAGCATCCATCCGGGTGTTAAAACGAAATTCCCCTCCCAACGTTTCGATACGCCGCCTGAGGCCGGCCACCACTCGAATCAATTGGTCGGTTCCCACATGGGGCTTCGCCATAAGACCTATCTCTGGATCCGCCCCCGCGGCTATCAGTTCTTCAATTACCCTTCTATTCCGGCCCCTATCATCTTTTACCCCGGTGGTTAATTTTCCATCCGAATAGGTGCCCGCCCCTCCTTCCCCAAATTGGATGTTCGATTCTTCGTTCAGCTCGCCCCCCTGGACATACTGGGAAACCCGTTTTTCCCTCTCCTCCACCGCTTCGCCCCGTTCCAAAACCAGCGGCCGAGCCCCCGCCTCCGCTAACACCAGAGCGGCGAAAAGCCCTGCAGGGCCCGCGCCTACCACCACGGGCCGTTCGGAAAAGGGTCTCTGCGGGGTCGGGGCGCGATACGGCGGTTCTTCGATCACCGGAAGGGCCACCGAAGGGGAGATTCGTTTGGCTAGACCTTCCTCCACTTGGAAACGAACACCGTACACCAATTTAATATCGCTTTTTTTTCGGCTGTCCACGGACTTCTTTTCAATCCAAAAATCGTTCAAAGCGGCGGCTTCCAAACGAATCAATTTTAACAATCGTTTTTTTAGGTCCCCCGCATCCGCGTCCAAGGGAAGGGCGATTTGGGACACCCGAAATTGTCTATAACCCATGGGCTATCCTACCCCGCCCCCTACGCTTGGTCAAGTTTACCCATCTTCTTTACCCGTCATAGACGATACGCGCGGTTTACCGGTACTATGGATACCAAGATTGAGTCCCCTCTAAAAACATCAGTTTTTAGAATTGTCTCATAACTTTTTTCAATTTTTTTGGAGGTCCCCATGCCCTACACCGCCCACGAACAGCGATACGAAGTTTTACCCTACCGCCGCTGTGGAAAATCGGGCATAGAATTGTCCACCCTTTCCCTGGGATTTTGGCACAATTTTGGCGAAACCGCCGTCTACGATAATGGACGCGCTATGGTTAGAACGGCCTTTGACCAGGGAATAACCCATTTTGATTTGGCGAACAACTACGGCCCACCTCCGGGGTCAGCGGAGGAAACCTTTGGGCGAATTCTTAAACAGGATTTCCTACCCTATCGAAATGAAATGGTCATTTCCACCAAGGCGGGCTATACCATGTGGAGTGGTCCCTACGGGGATCACGGTTCCCGGAAATACCTGCTCTCCAGTTTGGACGATAGCCTTAAACGGATGGGCCTCGATTATGTGGATATTTTTTATTCCCACCGAGTCGATCCAGCCACTCCGCTGGAGGAAACCATGGGCGCCCTAGCCCAGGCGGTACGTCAAGGCAAGGCCCTGTACGTGGGCCTGTCCAACTACCCCGCCGAAACGACCCGCCGGGCGGCGGCCATTCTTCGGGATATGGGGACCCCCTGCTTAATCCATCAGCCCAAATACCACCTGTTTGAACGGTGGATCGAGAAGGATCTACTGGGGGTTTGCGAAGAAGAGGGCATCGGGATCATCGCGTTTATGCCCCTAGCCCAGGGACTTTTAACGAACAAATACCTCCATGGGATTCCTTCCGATTCCCGGGCCGCTTCAAAGAGCCCCTTTTTAAAGGCCGATACTATCACCGAACCGGTCTTACAAAAGGTCAGGGCCCTTAACGAAGTGGCAGCCCAACGGGGGCAAAGCCTAGCCCAAATGGCCATCGCGTGGACCCTGCGGGATCCTCGGGTAACCAGCGCCCTCATCGGCGCCAGTCGGCCGGAACAAATTGTGGAAAACGTGGCCGCCGCGAAGCGGACCGATTTTAGCGCCCAGGAATTGGAAAGCATCGAGAAGATCCTATCGGCCTAAGGAGCGATTTCATGGATTCGGAAAGATTATTAGAAACGATGGTCCACGCGGCTAAGGACGCGGGGGCCTTCCAGATTTCGGAATTTAGGCGCCGGGCTCCCGGATGGGGGGACGCCAAAACCGCCTCGGATTTTGTTTCCTTTGTGGACGTGGAATCGGAAAAAATGATCCACCGGAGCCTTTTGGCGGCCCTCCCTTCGGCGGCCTTTTATGGGGAAGAAACCGACCAGAACCTGGGACCCGACGCGACCTGGGTGGTGGATCCCCTGGACGGAACAACCAACTATCTTTCCGGGTTTGATCACTGGTCCGTCTCCATCGCCCTGTGGGACCCCTTGGGGCCCCGGCTCGGCGTGGTTTTAAAGCCCACAACGGGGGAGCTGTTTACCGCCATCCGGGGTCGGGGAGCCTGGCGCGACGGCCAGCTCCTGCCCCAAGCGGAAAGTCTGGGAGCCAAGAGCGCCCTCATCGCCACCGGTACCCCCTACCGTTCACCCCAAACCATGGACGCTTTTACAAAAACCCTGCGGCGGGTCCTTTCCACGTGCCGGGACATCCGGCGAACCGGTTCGGCGGCCCTGGATCTTTGCTACCTCGCCGCGGGCTTTTTCCAAGGCTTTTGGGAGGTGGATCTTCAGCCCTACGACGTGGCCGCGGGGCTTTTGATGCTGAACGAGACGGGCCACCGGAGTTATTCCTTCATAGGGGCCGATTATAATCCCTTTTTGCACAACAGCCTTGTTACCGGACGGCCCGGGGTTCTGGAAAATCTTAGAACCATCGTTTTGGATACCTATCCCGCCCGGTGGGACGCCTAAATCCCGAACACCTTAATCCCCCCATCGGGGAATTTCATTTTCACCTGGGCTACCGCGTGGGCTATGGAACGGGCCTCCGGTTCTTCGCACCACACCACCATCACGAAGTTTTCCTCCGGCCAAATAGCGTCCCCCATCCGGGACCCCGAGGTTCCTACCCCGTGAACCACAGGGTATTTGGTATAATAGGAAGCCACTCCCGCTTTTTTAAAGGCGTCCAAGAGGTCCTCTTCCACCGCCTGGGTAGCGATAATCTCCACGCGTATCATTGTTTGGCCTCCCGTGCTTGCTTTCTGCTTAATCCTGCGGCAATCCGTTCCCGCCGAGCTTCGGCCTTGGCTTTCCGTTCATCGGATCGGCGGTTAAAAATATAGTAAATGACGGGCATTAAAAACAGGGTCATCAGGGTACCGAAGGAGAGTCCCCCCAGAACAGTTTTTCCGATGGGAGCAACCAATTCGGAACCCTCCCCGGGGAAAAAGGCCATGGGAATCAGTCCTAAAACGGTAGTTAGGGTGGTCATCAAAATGGGGCGCAAACGGTTTCCCGCCGCTTCGACGCAGGCGTCGTGGAGCGAAAGCCCCCGTTTACGAAGCAAATTCGTATAATCCACCAAAACGATCCCGTTGTTTACGATGACCCCCACCAGAACTAGGAGGCCCACGGCGGTAAGAATATTGAACACCTGTCTTGTCATCAGATAGATCAACACGATACCGATAACCGACAGGGGTATGGTAAAGATGATGATGAAGGGATCCCGGAAGGATTCGAACTGGCTCGCCATAACGCCAAAGACCAAAAATACCGCGACGAGCATAATCAGGGCGAATTTTACCATATAATCCATCAATTGCTGGTAATCCCCCGAATATTCGATCACCACATCGTCCTCCGCCGGTATTTCCTGGGCGATGAGGGCCCGAATTTTCCCTTCCACCACGTTTATTGGGGTCCCCGGTACAGTTCCTGCGGTTATATGGATAACCCGGCTCTGATTTTCCCGCTTAATATCGATGGGTCCCGTATTTTTTTCGTAATGGGCCACGTTAGAAAGGGAAATCCGTTCCCCCGCCGGGTTAACCACAAAAATATGGTCCAACGCTGGGAGCTCGTTCCTGTCGGCTTCCGCCAAGATAACGATAATATCGTAATCGTTTCCCCCTACCCGGTATTTCGTAGCCGTTATACCGTCCACCGCCGCTTTTATCTCCTGGCCGATGGTGTACACGTTTAAACCCAGGGAGTAGATCCGCTCTCGATCCAGCTTAAGCTCTATTTGGGGAAGCCCATCCTGCAAATCCACCGAGGGTTCCGTGGCCGAAGGAACCTGGGCTTTGATGAGGGAAGCGATCTTTTCGGCGATTCCCTTACCCTTAACCAGGTCCTGGGTTTTTACCAGAATATCGATGGGGCTGGAACTACCCATACGCATCCCCTGGGAATCGGAAAAACTAAAGGTAACCCCGGGGAAATCGTTAAAATGGGCCCGCAGTTTGGTTTTTATCTGATCCGCCGTGTCCACCCTGTTTTTATAATCCTCCAGGGTAATCTGCATGGTCCCCTTGTAGGAGGATGACGCGGTCCCCATACCAAAGAAGGACCGTTGTCCATCCGTAACGATAACCCGTTTATACCCCCGGACTTCGTTTTTCACGATGGTTTCTAGTTGGTTCATCACGGTTTCCGTTTCCACCAGGGGACTCCCCACGGGAAGCTGGGCGTTGACGGTTACCGAATCCGCCGCCTGATCGGGCATAAATACATAACCGATTACGGGAATCATGGCCAAACTGCCTACAAAAAGGGCCAAAAGTACCAGGATCGTCACGGTCTTGTGCCGCAATACCCGGTCCACCGCCCGCCGGTACGCGTTATCCAGGCCCGTAAAAAAGGACCCAAAGGCTCGGTCCACCGCCCCCAGGGGCCCCCGGAGGGGCTTTTGAACCCGGGTAGTCAGGGGAAGGTAGTGGCTGGAAAGGACGGGGATTAACAGCATGGCCACCGCTAAGGACGTGGTTAGGGAAATAACCACCGTAAAGGCCAAACCCGCAAACAGCTCGCCCACCACCTCCAACTGGCTCTTGAACATGACCAGGGGCGCAAATACGCAGATCGTCGTCAAGGTGGAAGCTACGATGGCGTTGATCATTTCCTGGGTGCCCAACACCGCGGCGGTTTTAAGTTTAGCCCCCCGTTCCCGGTAATGGTAGATATTTTCCAAAATAACGATGGAGTTATCCACCAACATCCCCACCCCCAAAGCCAAGCCCGCGAGGGTCATGACGTTCAAGGTAAGACCCCAAAAATACATGAGCATGAGCGTAAAGAGGAGGCTTATGGGGATGGTGATTCCAATAATCACCGTGGGCTTAATCGAGCGGAGAAACACAAAAAGGATAAGGATGGCCAACAGAGCCCCCTGCAGGGCGCTGGAAGAAACCTGGTTGATCGAATTTTGAATAATATCGGTGGTATTAAAAATTTCGGTTATTTTAATACCCTGGGGAACCTCCTGGGCTATGCGATCCAGCCGCTTCCTCAGCTCCTTTGCCGTTTGGACCGAATTTTTGCCGCTCTGCTTCTGTACCATTATTTGAACAGCCGGCACCCCATTGACGAAAACGACGCTATCTTCGTCCTTAAAGCCCTCAAAAACGTCGGCCACATCCCTTAACCGGACCGTCCGGGCGCCCTCCATCTGGCCGTTCACCATACCGCCGCCCTTATAGGCGATAACGGTGTTTTTAATTTCATCGATGGATTGATATTCCCCCGCGGTGGTAAGCAGGTACGAAAGCCCCTGATCGTTGATAGAACCGGCGGAAACCTGCAGGTTTTGGGACGCGATCATATTTTTAATCTGGGTTACCGTTAGGCCGTAGGCCTCCAAACGATTCTGCGGAATCTCCACCCGGATTATCTTTTGGCGTCCCCCCGAGACGGAGGCCATGGCCACCCCGGGGACTTGTTCAATCCGGGGCTGGATCGTCTTTTCGGCGATTTCCCGCAGTTCCTCGGGTGTTCGATTCCCCGTAACCATAAGGCCCATGATGGGAATCATGGACGGGTCAAACTTAAAAATCATGGGGGTGTCGGAACCGTCGGGAAGGAACCGTTTAACCAGCTCCAAATTATCCCGGACCGAATTAGCCGCGTCGGCCATGTTGGTGCCGTAGGTAAACCGGAGCATCAGCATACTCGAACCCTTGGACGAGGTGGATGTGAGTTTTTCCAAACTCGATATATTAGAGAGGGTTCCTTCCAGCGGCCGGGTGATGGTTCGCTCCACCTCCTCGGGGCCCGCCCCGGAGTAGGACGTGTACACCACCAAAATCGGCGGTTCAATTTCCGGGTAGAGGTCTATGGGAAGATTGGCCGTGGCGAATAATCCCAAACCGATAAGCAGAATAAAGGCTATAAAAATGGTCGTCGGTCGACCGACGACGCTTTTGGCTACGCTCATTCCGGGGGCCCCCTAATCCATGGCCTTTAAAGGAGCCACCCGATCCACCACGTTGACCCGGCTTCCCTCTTCCAGCAGGGTCTGACCGCGAACGACGATTTCCTCGTCGGCGTTCAAACCTTGCCGAACCTCCAGTTGATCGTCGATTAAAATACCCGGGACGATCAATTTTTTCTTCGCGATTTGGAACGCCGGGTCCGCAGGATCGGTTACCACGGAAAACACGTAGGTATCCCCAAAACGGCGAACCACCGCGGAGGCGGGTATTTTTACGATATTGTTCTTTTCCTCCGTAATAATCTTTACCTTGGCGAACATCCCCGCCTTCAGGCGGCCCTCGCTATTGTCCACGTTCAAGCGGACCTCCATGGTCCGGGACGCCGTATCGACCGTGGGGCTTAACTCCTTTACCGTTCCCCGGAACTGGAGCCCCGGGTAGGCGTCCAGGGTAATTTCCGCCCGCAAACCCAAGCGCATCTTTGAAATAAACCGTTCCGCCACGTAGGTCCGTAATTCCAGGGCTCCGGATCCCGAAAGCCGCGCCAGGGGAACCGCTGGGGTGATGGTCATCCCCAACTCCGCAGGGAGGTTTACCACGGTGCCCGAAATGGGCGCCTTTACAACGCCGGGAACGTAGGTCATCCCGGGTTTCGACGGATCCACTTCGGCGATAGGATCGTCCTTGCTAACCCGGCTCCCCTTGGCCACATACAGTTTGGTGATTTTGCCCGCCACATCGGAGTACACGTCCACAGCCGAACCGGCGACCACATCCCCCGAAAGGGCTAAATAATCCCTAATTTGTCCTTTTACCGCCCTGGTGGTATTGACTGCGAACACCGTCGCCGCCGTGCCCTTCGTTCCCCCAATCCCCCCCTTGGCCCCCGGAGCCGCCTTGGCGGAAGCGTCCGTTTTCCCGGTAACGCTGGAAGCCTTTGCTCCCGTTTCGGATTTAGTCCCCGTCGGACCCGAACAACTAAAAAAAAGGGCAATCATAAGCAGGGAAAGGGTGATTATCTTTTTCATTATTTGCTCCTCGACAGGGTACCAAAGGGGACCCCAATGGTGTATTCAAGATCGATTAAACCGGTCATGTAGTTAAACTGTTCTTTTATAACCTCAAGTTTTGCCTTTTGAAATTCCAACTCGGCGTTCTGGACTTCCAAAAGATCCTTTAACCCCGCCTTGTAGGCCTCTTCGGTCAACTGGTAAGCCCTCTGGGCTAGATCCACGTTCAATCGTTGGGCTTCCATACTTTTTTGCGATTTCTCCAACTTTAACACCTGGGTGTACACATCCACCTCGGTACCCCGTATGGCCTGGGATAAACCGATATTCAACTTTTGAAGGTTGTCGTCCATTTCCGTGAGGCCCAGGGCTTCCTTGGAAACCGGAAGCAGACCATTAAGCCGAAAGCCCAGGGTCAAACGGAACATACCCGACCGCTGGGCCCAATTGTTTCCGTCAAACCAGGAATCCTTCCATACATCCCGCTGAAAGGTTGGATCCATGGTGTAGGCTAAAGAAAGGGTTGGGGTGTAGGTATTTTCGTATACCAGCTTTCGGTTACTTTGCAGAAGGAGGATGGATCGGCGAAGTTCCTGTAGCTCCGGTTTGTTCTGCGCCGCCTCGGATATCAATTTAGCCGTATCCAGGGGAATAAAATCCGGGGGGCTTACATCGTCTAACTGGAGCGACGTTCCGCTGGGCAAACCCAGGTTCATCGCCAGGGCTGCTAGCGCCGATTCCCAGGCGTTCCTTAAATCCGCTATGGCGGGCTTCAGGTTTTCCGCCGCCACCTGGGCCTGGAGTACCGAAAGTTCGGGAACCAGAGCGGCCTTGTAGTTCGCTTGAGCCATGGCGGTTCGGCGGTTAGCGTTGGCCAAATTATCTTCCATCAGTTTGATGTTTTTCTTAATCAGCAATAGTTGCAGGTAACTTTTTCGGATGTCCCGTTCCAGCTGGGCCTTGGCCTTATCGTAGGTTACCAGGCCGGCTTCGTAGTCCAGCGTGAGGTTTCGAATTCCCTCGAAGAGGGCCACATTCAAATTGAGCGCCGCGGTTACCGAACCAGATAGGCCCCAGTAATAGGAGGATCCCAAGGAAAGGGTCCCCAAACCAGGAATCGTGATGGTACTCGATTGGACCTGATTCAAATGGGAGATAGTCCCCCCCACGTCCACGGTGGGAATAAAAACGTTCCACGCCGTATCCACCTTCCGCTTTTTTATTTTTGTATCGATCTGTCCCGATTGGATCCCCAGATTATTCTGCAGAGCCAGCTCCACGGCCCTATCCATGGTGAGCTCCAGGGGAGGCGCCCCTGGGGCCGCAGTTTGGCCAAACAGGGAGCCCGAAAGGGCCAAGGACAGAATAATCGGCCAAGGGATACCCCGTCCCCACCGACCGAACGCACGGATCGTTCTTTTCATACTCCACTCCTCGTTTCCGCGATGGAGAAAGCGTACGCATACCGGGTTCCCCAATCGCCCTCATTTTATGGTCCGTACTAGTACGCGACCAACCATGGTTATCGGGTATCAGCCAGGGATACCCGCCAAAGCCACCTATTGCCACCCCTCCAGACCCAGGGTGATATACCGATACAAGCGACGGAGCCCCCAAGGGTACCCCTGGTCCTCCATTTTCCCTTCTATTTTCTCTTTTGAACCGTACATAAGAAAATTTACCACCAAAAACATTACCCATTGGGCCACCGTGAGGGAATCCAAACCCACGGGAGTAGAAATACGGTTTGAAAACTCAAACACCGAAAGGATTTTGTCGGGAATAAGGATCCCTAAATCAAAACGCTTAATCCGTATCCAGTCCAGGGCGATTAAAATATCCGGATGGGATTGTAAATAATCGGCCGTAACCACCAGGGCCCTGTACAACCGTTCCTCCGGACCTTCGGCCAAGCGCCCCTGGGAATCGATCATGGTGGCGATTTTTTCAAATTCCGAAACAAAAAGTTCCCTTAGCATTTCCCGCTTGCTCCGGAAATGGGCGTATAAACCGCTTTTCGAAAGCCCCGAACGCTGGGCTACCAGTTCCATGGTGGCGTTCCACGGCCCCGCCAGGGCTACCGCCTGGGCTACCGCTTTCATAAGCTCCGACGTCTCCCCCACCGAATCTGCGGCTTTTGCGCCCTCTTGTTCGAGCACCCCGTAGGGAATACGATCAACAATTTCCTTTTTAAAACCAAACCCTCGACGAACAAGGGATTCAATCGTATCCACCGCCCCCGCAAGGGCTTCCAAACTCGGCTCCCCTTCCTCGGATGCTCGGGAACCGTGAAATTGGGCCACAAAGAAAAAAGCCGTCATCACCGCCAGATGATTAAAAAATTCCGCGTAGGCCCTTTGGTCTTTCGATAGTAATTCTTCCATCCGAAAACCTCGGCGATTCATTTCGGCGGCCATACCGTGTTCTTCCTGGGGATTACCTAAAACCATGGTGCAGGAAAACACAAAGTCGCTCCGATGACGCAGGTAATACTCCGCGACAGTCCGAACGATACGTACAATTTTTTCTGTTTTATCGAGGGTCGAAAATTCCTCGGGAAGGACAGCTCCCCTTAAGAAAGCGGCGTATCGGTCAAAAAAATCCTCGTACAGAGCCTCCATGAGGGCCCCTTTGTTTTGAAAATGCCGGTACAGCGCGGGCTTGGTAACCCCCAAAGCCCGGGCTACGTCGCTGAGGCTGGTAGTTCTGTAAAGGTCCTTTCCCCAGACCGTAAAAGCGGCCCGAAGGATATCATCTTTTTTCATTGTTACCGACCGGTCGTTAACCTACCCATAAAAAACAACCCCGTCAAGGGGGCAACGTTGCCCCTATCTCCGTTCTGTCGGCCTTCAGCGCCAAGGCGTTCAGGAGCCTTAAATACGGTCAAGGATGCTCTGCCCTGGGTTGGGGGTGTACGCATGGATTATATTATCAAAATAGTAAATAACCCTTGACTAATTTTCTTAAAGTTGCCATATTTTGAAACATTATAATAGGAGTATATGGAGGCACGAATGAAAATACAGATTCTGGGATCCGATTGTTCTAACTGCAGAACCATGGAAAAACACGTCCGGGAGGCGGTAGCGGAGTTGGGTATATCGGCGGAAATAGAAAAAGTAACCGATATTCAAGAAATCATGGCCTTTGGGGTCATGTCAACACCCACCTTGGTTTTGGACGGCGAGATTAAAAGCGTGGGCCGGGCCCTTAAAAAGGACCAAATAGCGGCCCTCCTCAAGGCGAAGGCGTAAGGAACTGAAACATGTGGCAACAGTTGGTCGATTTATTTGTCTATGGAATGTTAAAATTATCTAAGGATTCCCATTTCGCGTCCGCTTTGGATTTTTTTATCTACGACACGGTAAAGATATTTTTCCTCCTCGTGGTAATTATCTTTGCTATCGCCTTTTTACGGAGTTTTTTCCCTCCGGAAAAGACGAAACTCCTTTTGGAAAGGGTCCCCAATTTCCTGGGGAACATTTTGGCGGCGTTGCTGGGTATCGTAACCCCCTTCTGTTCCTGTTCCGCAGTCCCCCTCTTTATAGGTTTTATTGAAGCGGGAATACCCCTGGGGGTTACCTTTTCCTTCCTGGTTTCTTCCCCCATGGTGAACGAAGTGGCCCTTATAATGCTTTGGGGGCTCTTTGGCTGGAAGATAGCCCTGCTGTACATTGCCAGCGGCCTGGTGGTAGCCATTATCAGCGGAGCGGTTATCGGAAAGCTCAAGCTGGAAAAGTGGGTGGAAGAGTACGTCTACAAAATTCACGGCGGGAAAGGGGTCATCGAAGAGCTGAACTTTAAGGACCGGATACAATACTCCTTTGGATACGTCGGTGAAATTGTGGGGAAAGTATGGCCCTACGTTCTGGTAGGCATCGCCCTTGGGGGCTTTATGCACGGCTACGCCCCGGCGGATCTTTTGGTAAAATACGCTGGTCCCGGAGTTTGGTACGCGGTTCCCCTGGCGGTTATCATCGGCGTGCCCCTCTATTCAAACGCGGCGGGGGTTATCCCCATCGTCCATGTTCTGATGGAAAAGGGTATGGCCATGGGAACGTCGCTGGCCTTTATGATGGCCGTGACGGCCCTCTCCCTTCCCGAAGCGATTATCCTGCGGAAAGTCTTAAAACCGAAACTGTTGGCCACCTACTTCAGCGTGGTAGCGGTGGGTATTATCCTTACGGGGTACATTTTTAACCTGATAATTAAGTAACCCCGCTCATTCTACTAGAAAGCCCTCCTCTCAATACGAATTTTTAGAGGCGAGGGTTTCGCAAAGGTCTGTTATTTTTGCGAAACCCTCATCATTTTTTAATAAATAATGAGTATTATTGACTGAAAGGAGGACTAAACCGATGAAAGTACTCTTTCTTTGCGTTCACAATTCCGCACGAAGTCAAATGGCCGAGGCTTTTTTAAAAAAGCACGGGGGATCCCGCTTTGAGGTAGAAAGCGCGGGCCTTGAACCGGGCAAGCTGAACCCCTACGTGATCCGCTCTATGGCGGAGGTCGGCATCGATATTTCAAAAAACCCCACAAAAAGCGTTTTTGACCTTCATAAAGCGGGACAGCGCTTCGATGTGGTCGTTACCGTGTGCTCCAAAGAAGCGGCCGAACGGTGTCCCATTTTCCCGGGACTCCACGAAAAACTCCATTGGCCCTTTGCCGATCCTTCCTCCTTTACGGGAAGCGACGAGGAAATCATGGTCCGAGTCCGGGAAGTACGGGATCAGATTGAAGGGGCGGTAAAGGAGTTCATCCGCCTTCATAGCAATACCGTGGTTTAAAAAAACTCCAGGGACCCTCGATTTTTTGATTTTTGCATTTTATGAGACAATTCTAAAAACATCAGTTTTTAGAGGGGACTTAAACTTATTGAGGCTGGCTGATAACTCTGTTAGTTATCAGATAGCCCTTGTATTTTCTCGGATTTTAGCGTTTTTGACCCTTTCGACGTATTAAAACCAGGTAAAATCGCTAAAATCCTACGAAAATACGACATTAAGGAAGCTGTC
>Ga0078972_1007397_pt1 | contig 24449 bp, 20 predicted proteins | sample YelNatPaOPGAMG01_FD_67568 | JGI IMG/M metagenome (GOLD analysis project Ga0078972, IMG submission 67568) | Hot spring thermophilic microbial communities from Obsidian Pool, Yellowstone National Park, USA - OP-RAMG-01 (SPADES assembly) (version 2) | ecosystem: Environmental > Aquatic > Thermal...
TTTTTCTCATTTCTCTCACTCCCCAATAATTAATATTTCTACTCTTCTGTTTTTGGATCTTCCTTCTTCTGTGTCATTGCTTGCTATAGGCATACTTTCTCCATATCCATAACTTTCTATCCTATCTTTTGATATTCCTTTGCTTATGAGATATTTCTTTACACTTTCTGCTCTTCTTCTTGATAATCCTAAATTGTATTCTTCAGTTCCTATATTGTCAGTGTGACCTGTGATTATTACTCTTCTTCCTTCTTTCTCTTTTAGCAGTCTCACAACTTCATCCAAGATTGGATAGGCTTCACTCTTTAATTTGTCACTGTCAAAATCAAAGTGAACCATTGATAGTATCTTTTTCTCTTCTACCTCTCCAAGTTCATATATCTTTTCTTCTCCCCCTGCTATTATCTCTCCTGTCTCTTCTTCTACACTGAGAAATTGTATATCTCCTTTTTCTCCTGGTTCTCTTACTTCATATCCATATTGTTCCCAGTTTTCTCCTTCATCTCTTGTTATGTAAATGTCTCCTTCCTCTGTTACTGCATATAGTACAGTGGGATCAATGGGGTTTATTTCTATACTTTTTACTGATTTATCCAATTCTACATATTCCCAGTTTATCCCTTGATCTCTACTTCTTATTATCTTTCCACCTATTAATACATATATGATTCTTGGGTCATATGGATTAATATTTATACATTTTATTTCTCCTTTATCTTTTGGTATACTTAGAGTTTTCCAAGTGGTTCCTGAGTCTTCTGAATAATATATTATTTGAGGGAGAGCTACATAGACTATATTGGGATTATTAGGATTTAAGGCAATATATCTAATCTCTGCTGAAGGTAATCCTTTTACTTCTTTCCAGCTATTTCCACTATCTTCTGATATGTATAAGCCTATCTGAGTTCCTAAATATATTCTTTTTATTCTGATTGGGTCTATAACAATATTCCTTATTTGAGGATATATTCCACTACTTATACTTTTTATGTTTATGTTTATCTCTTTCCATGTTTTTCCTCCATCTTCTGATTTAAATATTCCTTTGCTTTTAGTTCCTGCATATATAATATTTGGATTTACAGGATCTACTACAACAGTATATATACTTAGGTCTTTTAGTCCTGCGTTTACTTCTTTCCAAGTCTTTCCACTATCTTCTGATTTCAATATTCCTCTTTTTTCTGTAGCTATGTAGATTATATTTTTCTTTTGTGGATTCCTTACTATTTTATATATTTCTCCTGCTCCCTGTATTCCTGTGGATATCCATACCTTTTCTCCTACCTCTGGCATTACCTTTTCAAGGGTTACTTCTTTTACTCCTACTTCATATATGGTGAGATTTATTATTTTATTGTCCTCAAAATCTTTCTCTTTCATGGATAGCTCTATCTTTAATCTTCCGGGCTCTGTCTTCCTTTGTACTGCAAAGACAAAGTTTAATTTTACTCTTTCATTTGGCTTTATACTCTCTACATGTTGTGTTCCCTGATTTATTACTACCCCTTCCTTGTCTGTACTTATGCTAAATTCTGCATCTTCTACCTCTATTTCTCCTTTGTTTTCAATTATCATCTCAAGTTCTATAATCTCCCCTTGTTCTATCCTTCCATTTTTATTCCCTCTTGATTTTGTGGATGTGCCATCATATATCTTGTATAATATTATGTCTATTTTGGGCCTATTTTCTTTATATGCTAATGCATATGTTTTACTGAATGGGGCTATCTCTTCTCTTTTATCTATTAAGGATAATAATAAATTGACTATTCCTTCATTACCTTCTATCTTTCTTGGTATCTTGAGAATAATATTTAAGTCTTTCTCTTCTCCTACATCAATGTCTCCAAGGGTTTTATCCATATCAATTAGCTCAAGGTTTTCTGGAAGAAATATATTGGGATGAACATCAAGGGCAGGTCCTTCTCCATTATTTTTTACTGGTATCCTTAAATATACAATCTCTCCATTTTCAATTATTCCATTCCCATTTCCTTTTATTGCTGTAAATTCTTTAAACTTTTTCCTTATCTCTACTCTTGGCGTATCTATTATGGATATCTCTTTTTCATCTCCTAAGGTAAGCTGAGGAAGTTTTACCTCACGAATAGGGAGAGAAAATTTTATGGGTTGAGAATCAAATCCTCTCTTCTCTTGAGCTTCTATGGTTATACTTACAGTATCATTTTTTGATTTTATGGAGGCTGATATGGGAATTTCAACTTCCCTTGTAGAGTTTGGGGCAATATTTCCAACTAAAAATTCTTCTTGTAGATTAACAATATCTTTATTCTTTGTTATTTTTAAATTGGTACCAAATGCAGTGCCATCACCGGTATTAGATATGCTAACAATTAATTTTGCCTTCTCTCCCCCATCAAGAACACCATTTCCATTTCCTTCCCTATCATCAAATTTTACTTTTAAATCAAGATAAGGAATGCCTTTCCCTTGATTTAATGCATACATTACTATATTTGTTCCTATCTTAAAAGCACCATCTCTTCTTAAAGAATCAATATCATGTACTTCTTGATTTTCCCAGCAACAAGTATAATCATTATCGCTATATATTATTCTTGTAATGCCATCAATATCTATCCCCTGTAATGGTTCATTATTATAACCATCACCCACTGGTATTTCGGTTATCTCATAAAAGGAGGAATAAATAGGATGATCCATAGATAAATCAACTAAATCTTTACCAAAAATTCTTCTTATTTCATTTCTTATACTCGGTTCAAAACCCGTATCACCTGTGTTATTACAATCATCTATAAATAAAAATCCTCCTTCTTCTATATATTTCTTAAGAATATTTCTTTCATGATTTGAAAAGGAAAATGAGTTATGTCCAGTAATTATAAGAATATCAAAAGATCTAATATAATCCAATAAATTAAGAGCAACATACTCCCCAATAACTTTATATCCTGTTCTTTGATTTATTTCATTCACTAAATTACCTAATGCAGTTGGATCACAATCCCAATCCCCAGAATATTTAATCCATCCAATTCTTATTTCCTTAGTCTGACTATTTGAAATTGCAAAACATAATAATAAAATAATTAAAATATTTATTATCTTCTTCACCCTTCTCACCTCTTTATTTTATTGATTTCCATCCTCATCTACTTTTACAATGTAAATATCACAACCTTTCGCATTAAAGGATTCTGTTGCACCAACAAGAATATATCCATCTTCTGTTGGACATATTGCATTTATCCTATCTGATTTATCTCCCCCATAATTTTTCATCCATAAAAGTTTTCCTGTCTCATCAACTTTTGCTAAAAATCCATCAAATTGCCCCTTTTCTTTCTCCATCATTCCTACCATCATATATCCCTTTCCATCGTTGGATGAAATTATAGAGTATGCTTCATCTTTCCCTTCTCCCCCATATGTTTTCTCCCATAATAGTTTTCCTTTTCTATCCACCTTTATTAGATATATTTCTCCTTTTTTGCCAAAGGATTCAGTATAACCTACTCCTAAATATCCTCCATCTTTTGTCTCTATCACAGAATATATGGCATCATTTCCTTTTCCTCCATAATCTTTACTCCATTCCATCTCTCCGTTTGGTTTTACTTTCAAGACAAAGGCATTTGATGTATATTTATCCTTCTCCTGACTTTCTCCAACCACAACATATCCACCATCGGATGTTTCAATTACATCATAGGCTCTTTCAAATCCTGGTGTACCATAGGCTTTATTCCATAAGAGTTCTCCATTTGGATTTAATTTCAGAAGATATACATCTTCAAATCCACTTCCAAAGGATTCTGTTATACCAGCTATGATATATCCTCCATCTTTTGTCTCCTTTATAGAATTTCCCCTATCATATCCATTCCCCCCATATGCCTTCTCCCATATCTTATTCCCATCTTTATCAACCTTTAAAACATATACATGGTAGTAAGAAACGCCAAAGGATGATGTTAAGCCAGTAATTACAAAATTTCCATCTTTGGTTTTTGTCATTGACACCGCTATATCATCACCTGCTCCTCCAAAAGTTTTCTCCCATTCTCCAAGTTTTAATAAGTAAATATCTGCTCCTCCTTTTCCAAAGGAATCTGTCCATCCTGAGACTATAAAATTTTTGTCTGGCGTTTGGGCTACTGCTACCCCTTCATCCCATCCTTTTCCTCCATATATATTCTTAAGATTCACCACATAAATATTGATGGTATCTGTTGAGGAAATATTACCTTTATATATGCCTTTTACTGTTAACGTGTGAGCTCCATTTAATATATTGTTTGTATCAAAGGTTAACTCAAAAGGCTCTCCATTTGTTTCTCCTATCTTATCTTTATCAATATAAAATTCCATCTTTTCAAAATTATTTTTGTCTAATAGATTCACCTTTATCTTTATAACTCCTGAGACTCTATCTTTATCCTTTGGTGATACAATGGATAATTTGGTGATTTGTTTTGGATTATCAACCTGAACAGTTATCCTTGCAATACTTGTATTTCCTGCTTTATCATAGGCTTTTACTAATATGATGTGTTTTTCAGATGTAAATTTTGTGGTGTCCCAAGTAAAATTAAAGGGAGATTTTGTCAATTCTGCAATCTTTTTATTATCAATGTAGAGCTCAACCTTTGCAACTCCCACATTATCTACCACCTGTAAACTTATAGTTATAACTCCAGAAACTTTTGCTCCATCTTTTGGAGACAAAATAGTAATCTTAGGTGGAGATGTATCCTTTTGGGAAAAGGAAAAGGATAAGATTAAAAGAAAGGTAATTAATAAGAGGAGAGCTTTTTTAATATTCATTTTTTACACCTCTTTTCTAACAATTTCACTCAGGAAAAGATTCCATATCTTCTGGATAAATCATCCACTTTCCATTAATCTTGATAAGTTTTATATAACTTGTGTTTTTTCCTCTATCTCTTGAATCTACCATTACTTCTAAATATGCTTCATCCCCTATAATCTTTTCTCTTACTATTTCATAACTTAAAATACTTCCCTTTAAAGTTTTAATTTCATCTTCATTTGGCATTTCAAAATCATTAGTTTTTATCATATATAAATTGATTGCTTTAATAACTTCTCCTCTATTGAGTAAACTAATGAAGTTTTTAACAACTTGAGAAGGTGTATTACTATAAATGTAAAAGTAATAATATGCTCCAGCTAAGAGTACTAATATTATCAATAAAGGGATTAAAAAAATGGTCTTTGATGATTTTCTTTTTCTGAGATTTATTAAGTCATAGCCACAATTATCACAAAAATTCTGATTCTCAGTGATCTCTTTTCCACAATTTGGACAATATTTCATTTTTTAACCCCCCTCCTTGATATCAGGATAGATAACCCAATTTCCTTTCCAATTTTTAAATTTCACAATGGGATACTGATTTTCATCCAAATCATAAATAAAATCTGGGCTTCCCTTAAGATCCAGTGGTACCTCTTGAAACCCTTCTTTATGTATAAGGACATATTTAGGGATAGACGATTCTGGAACTTTTCCCTTTAGAGATAATAAAAGCTCACAGCCTCTTTTTATGGGAAGACCATATTTTTCTCTTCCAAGGGTATAAGGTGCATAATGATAAATATAATAAGGCAAAATTCTTCTTTGATATAATTTTAAAATAAGTTCTTCTAATACTTTCTCATCATCATTTATTCCTTTAATAAGGGGAGCTTTCCAAAAGATTATTGGTCTATAACCTACTTTTTCAAAAAGCTCTAAAGCCATATCAAATTCATCAGTTATCTCTCTTGGATGAACTATATGAATCTCTAAGGATGTAATTTTATATGCTTTAAATATCTCTATTAATGATTTATTAATTCTAAAAGGATTAAAGGAAAATACCCTTGTATTTATCTTTATATTTTTTATGCTCTTTATCCTTTTTATGTCAAAAAGGATTCTTTCTAAATTTTTATTATTCAATATTAGAGGATCGCCACCACTTATAATTATCTCTGTAATTTGAGGTATATTCTTTAAATAATTTATGGTTTCATCCCATATATCTTCTCTTATCTCCTTATGGAATCTCCTATCTAATACCCTTGATGTTAAATAACAGTAATTACAATAACTAAAACATTCATTGGTTAATCTTATTACTGCCTTCTCAGGATATTTATGATGTAATATAGGAGTTGGTAATTCTTCTGGAAGTTCCCAATTTATAGAGCTACCATTATAACAAAATTTTCCCCCTATCTCTTCTGAGTTGAGATAGCATACCTGCCTCCAAATGGGATCATCTTTTTTAGGATTTCCCAAATCGTCAAGTTTTACCAATGACAGGAAATAGGGTGTAATTTTAAAATTAAAAATCTTTATATATTCCATGAATTTCTGTTTTTCATTCTCTTGAAGATTTGGGAAAAATCTTTCTATATCTTTTATATTTTTTATGCTATTTTTTATTTGCCATTTCCAATCATTCCATAAATCTAAATGAATATCTTGAAAAAGCCAAAATTTTTCCATTAAAACCTCCTACATTTTAGTAGGAAAAGGAATTTATTCCCTCAAAACCAAAAGCCTTTAATTTCAAAATTATATTCTTATTGGAATCCTTAGGATAACTATCTGTAAAAGTTAAAAGATATTGATTCTGAATTTGAGTAAGAAAATTAGTATATAAGTCCTTTAGAGCTTTAGAATTAGGAGCCTTTAAATATTGTCCACCTGTATTTTTTGCTATTTTATCAAGATCCTTATCTGCATCTACTGAAAAGCCTTCTCCTTCTAATCCTATCGCATATATAGGGATTTTACTTGATTTAGCATAATTTATTAGTAAGCTACTATCATTTTCAGGAAATCCACCTCCACCACCATGTTCTGATGAACTGCTATTTTCTCCTCCATCAGTCATTACTATAAGAATTTTTCTTTGAGTATTTACCTCATTTAAATCATCAATTCCTCTCCAGATAGCATCGTAAAGAGGTGTATCTCCATCTGCAGAAAGCTTTTGTATATTCTCAAGTAAGAAATCCTTGTCATTAGTAAAAGGAACATCTATAGAGATATTTCCCCCAAAGGATATTACCTCTATATTTCCACCTGAATTTGGTTGAAAATACTCTTTAATAAATAATAGGGCAGAGTTTATAAGGTCTGATATAGCTCTACCTTGCATACTTCCACTTCTATCTAAAACTAAAACAATAGAAGAAGGAATATCTTTTGAAATACTTATTTGGGAAATATTAAAAGAGGGGTTATTGTTATTAATTGAAAATTCAAAATTTTCCTTCTTTAAACCTAATACCGCCTTATTTGTTTTTGCATCAATTACTTGAAAATATATTTTTACCTTTGGATATTCATCAAGATTAATATTATTCACAATGATATCCAATTTTTTAGCTGATATAGGAGGTAAAGATATATACCCTTCCCCAGAAAGCCTTGAGGTCCTATTAGGTTGAATTTCTACTGTAGATACAAAGGTTTTGTAAGAGGGATGAGAAATTTTAACGCTATGATATCCTGAAGGTAAATTAGATATTTTGAAATAGCCTCTCTTATCCGTTCTTGTAGAAGAGATATTCTCTACTTCAACTAAGGCATCCTCTAAGGGTATATATCCAAAGGGAATATCTTTATATGATATATTTAATTCTTCTACTGAGCTAACAGGGGCATAAACATATCCTTCTAAGATGCCTGAGAAAGATACAGGTTTTAAAATAAAATCTACATAATTTACTTTTCCCTCTATTATTTTTACCTTTTTCTCAACTTTCTCATATTCCCCCGGAAGCTCTGCAATAAGAATAACATCTCCTTTTGGGGCTTTTTCAATAGTGTATTCACCGTTATCATTCGATATAGCACTAATATTCTTATCTTTTATGAATATATTTACACCTTGAATAGGTTCTCCAGTTATACTTACTACTTTTCCTGATATACTTGTCCTTAATTCTAATTTAACGTTTATAGTAATGGTATTTGATACCCCTTTATTCCCTGCTAAATCATAAGCTTCTGCCCTAAGGGTGTATGTTCCGGGAAGGTCTATAGTCCAAGTATATGTAAATGTTCCTTTTGAGAAAAATCTTTTCATAGGCACATTGTTTACAAATAGCTCAACTTTTTTTATAGATTTATTATCGTCAACATGAATTTTTATCTCCTCTACTATCCTTTTTCCTGCATTATCAACAATATATTCTTTACTTTGAGGTGATAATATCTGGATAGAAGGGAGAGATTTATCAAAAATATACCCTTGAATATATAGAAAGAAGAGTAAAAGGGAAAGGAAGATAAGGATTATTGAGGAAATTAAAAATATTTTTCTGAATTTTTTTGGCTTTTGCAATGGATTTTCTGAAGATATCTCCTCTAATAATATCCCACAATTGGGACAATATTTCTCATCTCCCTCTAATGGGCTTCCACATTTTGGACAATAGGGCATAAAATCTCCCCCTTTTATTTATTAAAATTTAATTATGGAATTCTTGGATATATACTCTTTTATGGTAATTCCTTCTTCTTCAACCTTTTTATCTGCTAAAAGCTGTAAAAATTGATCATTATAAGGATCAAGATAGGGCTTTATTAATTTAAGGGGAACAAGGCCTGCTACCTTTTGATCAGGAAGCATTATCATTAAAAGGTCTGTTATTTCTGTGTCAACTAAATTCCTTGGGATTAACCAGATAATTTGTTCACTTCCATCTGTTGATTTAATCACCTGAGGAACAATAATTTTAACAAAAGAGGCTTTAAAATCATTAGAAGGCAACAAAAGGGCAAAATCTGCAAAACTTTTTCCTTGAGGGAATAAGAGTATAAATCCAAGATTAGATATGTTTTGTTTTAAAGCTAAAATATCTGAAGGAGCAAGCTCTTTTATCTCGGGCTTTACTACAGGAACTTCTGGTTTTGTTACAGGTTGAGGCTGTGCTGGCTTCTCCTCAGGTTTGGGAGCTTGAGGCTGTTCTTGTGGTTTAGAAGTAGCTTCTTCTCCTATAGTAACAGGTACTATTTCTTTTAACTTAGCTATTTTTACTTGTTCAAAAACAAGAGTATTAAGAACCTGTTCTGTTAATACCTTATTTATAGAGTTGTAACTTTTTTCCGGTGCTATCAAAACAAAAAATATTAAATCCTCTCCATTTGATGTCAAATAAATATGTTTTATTGTATTAATATTTCCTTTAAACAGGGTTGTTCCAGTACCCTTACCTTTTACTACCAAGCTTGCAAATGTATTTTTTCCCAAAGATATAATTTCACTCTTAATTATAGTTAATGTTTTTTCATCTTTAAATGGTTCTATTAAGAAAGGAAGCCATCCTTCGGGGGTGAGAGAAAAATCTGTCTTTTGAGCAGTAACTACAAGTAAGGAGTCAGGAGTAGGCTTAAAGGCTTTAAAAACAATATTAGGATCTATGTCTGTCTCTATTTTTCTTATATCCACTTCTTTCCAACTTGAAGGTACCTGAAATCTAAATTTAAATGAGCTATTTCTATATGTTATTTTCTGATCAGATAAGGCAATAGATGATAGCAGCAAAAATATTATAAAAGTAAAATATATAAATCTGATTTTTTTAAATTTATTCATATTTCCTCCTTTTTAAGTGATGAGGGGAGGAAGACCCTCCCCATTTGTAAAATTCTATTTTGTTTCTTTACCAAATTCAGTTGTTATAGTCTTCTTCTGTACTTGCGTCTCAACCTTAACCTTAGTTTCTATTGAAATTGGAGTTTTAACTTCTTTCTTAGCTGTCATAGTTTGAGTCCAAGTTACAACTATATTTCTTTTAGCGTAGTATAATGTTAATGTTAATTTCTCGTCTTTTTCACTCTTTATACTCCATTTTTTATGCGCTTCATCTAATGAACTTGTTGTACTATCTGCTTTTCTAAATACAACAACTCTTTTATAAGTTTCCCGTATGCCATCATATTTAAGGTTTAAAAGAATTATAGGAAGATTTGCATAAAAGGTATCATTAAATTCAACAACCTTATAGCCTTGTTTCAAAAGCTCTCTTTCCTTTTCGCTTACTGGTTCATAATTTTCTTGTGCAAAGGAAACTACCAGTAAACTGATTAATAAAATTGCAGATAGAATCAATACAAACTTCTTCATCTTAAAACCTCCCCTAATATAAAAAATTTTGAAACATAATGAAAAAGAAAGATTATTTTGTTTTTATTTCCGTCATCACCTCCTTTTTAGATACCCTTTAAAAACCCCTTTTAACTTTTGAGTTAATTCTATATCAATTCCATTTGCTTAATACGCAAAAAATTTAAGCCAAGGAGAAAATGAGAGAGAAGATAGATTTTTACAATAAAAAATAAAAAAGTTAATTTTTAAAATTTTTAAGTAAATATTGTTTTTTTATGAGGTATATTATATAATCTTTTTTGTAAATTTCTAAAAGGGGATGATTTTTTGTCACGCAAATTTGGATGGGGAGAGAGAAAACTAAAAGTTTCCCTCACAGATTATTTTAGTCAATTCTTAAGGGAAAAAATGGAAGAAAAAGGATATAACACAATTTCTCTCGCAAGAAAGCTGGGAGTTTCACCATCAACAGTTAGTAGATGGATAACATGGAAAGAAGAAGAAAGATTAATGCCATCTCCTGTAATGCTCTCAAAAATTGCAAAGGTATTAAATTTAGATGATAATGAGATTAAAGAAATACTCTCAAAAACAAGAACATTTCCAACTTTTGAAATTACTGGAGCTTTTCCTCCTGAACCTGAATTTTTATCTATAATTTTGAAAGATGGAGATAGACACCTTTATGAAGATCGTTTAAAAGTAGCTTATTATCTATATATGTTCGTAGAGGATGTATTGAATTATTTCTTTATCATAAATGGAAAGGAATTAAAAAATGAGTTTTTAGAAATTTACTTACAAGCAGAAACTGCATTAGCATACTTAGATTCTGTTTTCCATAATCTTAATTCATTTAAAGATAGAGTAGAGAAAATTGAAAAATATGTAAATACTGAAAATTTTCCAGAATATTATTTTTTCTATAGGTTCTTTGCTTTATATAATAATTTGTATCCCAAAAATACTAAAGAGATAATAGAGAAAATTGAAAAAGAAGCAATAAAATATGATGGATTTGATAAGGAAAGACCAATATACATACATAGAAAAGAGATCTTAGTACCATTATTAAAAGTATATAGAGCATCTATTTGTTCTTCACTTTTTGAGGCTGACACTTTAATAAGTTCAGCCATTGATGAACTGGACAGGAATGCAAAAACTTTTTATACTAAGGGATCTATTCTTAATGCATGGGGAAATATAATAGTAAGCTATAAGAATGATAAAACAAATCTAAGAAGAGCTATTAATTTATGTGAAGAGGCTTTAAAGATGATTGGAAAAAGGCAAAGAGAATTTGAAAAGAAAGGAGCATGGTCAGAAAGTAATAAAAGCTTAATAAGTCATCTACCTCTCCAATATAATGCTTTGATTTCTTTAGCAAAGCTCTATCTTAGGAAAAAAGACTTTGATGGGGTACAATATTATGCAAAAGAAGGACTTATCATCGCTGAAAAACTTGGCATTGAACATAATATAAAGGAAGCAAATAAACTATTGAATACAAGTACAAAAGAGATTTTATCTTTTCCCTAATTAATCTCTAAATTATGGAATATAAATATACCTTTACCCTTTCATCAGGATTAAAGTTTAAGCCTGCCCCAGCAAAAACAAATTAAAAATTATTAAGAGAATGTTATAAAAATTCTTAGATAGGAAAAGAAAATATTTTTAAAAAGGAAGTTTTAAAAAGCCAAATTAAAAGAATTTTTATGTTGAATATCTCCTCCTCCCCTTTTCACATTCCCAAATACACTCTCTATTCTGTTTCTTTCTTTATAGATTTTTTCATCTTCTGAATATCTTTTTGCCCTTTTCCTTCTTTTATCTTTTCCAATTTCTATTGACAGGTTTTCTTTTTTAGTATAAAATAAACACAAAACAATCAAAAATGAGCAAAAAATATTTTGAAAGGTGAGCGAATGAATAAGAATGAACGTCTCACAAAAATTTTAGAAATATTGAGGTCAGAAGGTAATGCCTCTACTAAATATCTTGCAAATGTTCTTCAAGTTTCTGAGGCAACTATAAGAAGAGATTTAGCAGAACTTTCCTTGGAAGATAGCTTACCTCTAAAAAGGGTTCATGGAGGGATTATTTATTCCTTAGAGAAAATTGGGACAGAGCCCATGTTTAATATAAAGCTTTCGCAAAGGGTGGAAGAAAAGAGAAAGATAGCAAAGTTAGCAGTAAATTTTGTTGAAGAGGGGGACACAATAATTTTAGATTCAGGAACTACTTGCTATTACTTAGCTAAAGAACTTATAAAAAGGAGAGGATTAAAAGTTGTAGTTGTGGATATAAAAATAGCAGAGGAACTTGCAAAATATCCTACAATTCAAACTGTCCTTATTGGAGGAGAAATTCGTCCAGGATATTTTAGTATTGGCGGGGACATGACTATTAAATGTCTTTCTGAGATTAGAGCAGAAAAAGGATTTTTAGCTACAGATGGTTGGGATCTTGAAGGAACATATAATGCCTCTATGTTTGAGGTAGGGGTAAAGAGGGCAATTATTAAAAGTTCTTTGAAAACATATTTAATAGCTGATCACACAAAGTTTGGGAAAATAGGATTTATAAAAGTTTCAGATTTGGAAGAATTTGAGGGAATTATTACAGATAAACCATTACCTGAGGATGTTACTAAAAATCTTGAAGAACGGGGAATAAAAATAATCTTTTAGAAGGAGGTAGTTATGGATATATTTAAAACTTTTGGGAAGAAAAAGGTAATTATTGGGATGGCCCATTTTCCTCCCTTACCAGGTTCTCCTTTATATGATGATTCCAAGGGAATAAAACACATTATGGAATGGGTGAGAAAAGATGTAAAAAGCCTGCAAGAAGGTGGAATAGATGCAATAATGTTTTGTAATGAAAATAACCGTCCTTATAAACTGGAATCAGATTATATAACTGTAGCTGTAATGGGAAGAGTAATAGGAGAGATTATTAATGAAATAAAGGTTCCATTTGGTATTGATGTTCTTTGGGATCCTATAGCTGCTATATCTCTTGCAAAAGCAGTAGGCGCTTCTTTTATTAGAGAAATTATTACAGGGGTTTATGTTTCAGATATGGGACTTTGGAATACAAATGTAGGAGAAGTATATAGATACAGGAAACTTATTGATGCTAATAATATAGCTATCTTCTTCAACATTTCTGCTGAATTTGCTTATAACTTAGATAGGAGACCTATAGAAGAAATAGCAGAAAGTGTTGTCTTTTCGTCCTTAGCAGATGTAATTCTAATCTCAGGGCCAAGAACAGGTTCCGCTCCATCTATTGAATTGATCCAAAAAGTTAAAGAAAAAGTTAAAGATGTTCCAGTCTTTGTAAATACTGGTTTAAATTCAGAAAATGCTAAAGAACTTCTAAGTGTTGCTGATGGCGCTATTGTTGGAACAAGTCTAAAAAAGGATGGGGTCACTTGGAATCCTGTAGATAAAGAGAGAGTTAAAAAATTAATGGAGATTGTTGAGGAAATAAGATGAAGGATTTAGTATTAGGAATAGATATTGGAACTACAGGAATAAAGGCTATTGTTATAAGCAAAGATGGATCTATAATCTGGGAATCTTATAGACCATGTGAACTTATTTCTTTAAAACCAGGCTTTGCCGAAGAAGATCCGATTCTTTGGTGGGGAAATACCCTTTCTATTCTTAAAGAATTATCGGAAACAGAATATAAAAATAGAATCGCCTGCATAGGAGTATCAGGAATGGTTCCTACTTTAATTCTTGTAGATGAAAAGGAAAACCCTCTTAGGTATAGTATACAACAAAATGATGCAAGAGCTGTTGAAGAAATTGAGTATTTTAGAAAAATTTTGAACGAAGAAGATTTTTTTGAAATTACAGGAAATACTATAAATCAACAGGTAATTTTTCCAAAATATTTATGGCTCAAGAAAAATGAACCTGAGAATGTTAAAAAAGCAAGATACATAATGGGATCTTATGATTTTATCTCTTTCAAGTTAACAGGAGTTCCTCACGTAGAATTAAATTGGGCATTGGAAAGTGGGCTTTTAAATATTCATAAAAAAACATGGCATAAAGAGATTTTAAATTTAGCAGAAATTCCTGAGGAAATGCTTCCTCCTATTTACGAACCTGTTCAAATTGTGGGAGAGACGAAAGAAATACTTCCTGGGATTCCAGTTATAGCAGGTTCTGCTGATCATATAGCATCTGCCTTTAGTATGGGATTAAGAGAAGAAGGGGATCTCTTGCTAAAAATTGGAGGAGCTGGAGATATTTTATTTGTAATAGATAAATTAAAGATTGATAGAAGACTATTTATTGATTTTCACGATATTCCCAATAAGTTTATTTTAAATGGATGTATGGCATCCAGTGGTTCTATTGTAAAATGGTTCAAAAATCAATTTGCAAAGGATCTTTCTTATGACGATCTTACAACATTTGCAGAAAAAAGCAGAATTGGAGCCAATGGATTAATTCTTCTTCCATATTTTTTAGGAGAAAAAACTCCGATTTTTGATCCTGTTGCAAGAGGGGTATTTTTTGGCTTAGGACTTCACCATGAAATAGGAGATATATTTAGGTCTATATTAGAAGGAGTAGCCTTTGGTTTTAGACATCATGTAGATGTCATTAAAGAGTTGGGATTTTTAATAAAAAGAGTATTTATGTCCAATGGAGGAGCAAAAAATTCCTTATGGAGAAGAATTGTAGTAGATGTGATAGGACAGGATGCAAAATATATTGAAAACCATCCTGGTTCTTCCTTAGGGGCTGCTTTTCTTGCTGGGAAAGCTGTGGATTTATTTAAAGATTGGGATGAAATTGACCTTTTCTTGAAGAATAGTCAATGGATTTATACTAATGAGAAAAATCATAAGCTGTATGAGTCTTATTATGAAATTTACAGAGAACTCTATCCTACTTTAAAACTTCTTTTTGAAAAGCTTTATAAATTAGAGAGGAGTTGGGAAAATGAAAAGATTTGAGGGTAAAAATGTGTTTATCACTGGTTCTGCTCAAGGAATTGGAAAGGTAATAGCAGAAAATTTTGCAAAAGAAGGAGCTAATATTGCGGTAACGGATATAAAGGAGGAAGTTCTTAAAAAAACTGCAGAGGAATTAAGAAAGTTTGGGACCATAATTAGAGAATATGTTTTAGATGTTACGAAAGAAAGCATGGTTAAAGAAGTGATTGATAAAGCATTAAAAGAGTTTGGATACTTTGATATTTTAGTAAATAATGCAGGAGTCTCTACAATGAATTGGTTTTGGAATCTAACAGAAGAGGAATGGGATTTTAATATGAATGTAAATGCTAAAGGAGTATTTTTAGTAACAAAACATATGGTTCCCCATATGATGGAGAGAAAAAAAGGAAAAATTGTGAATATTGCATCTATGGCAGGTAAAATAGGAGCTCCTCTTTTAGCTCATTACTCTGCATCAAAATTTGCAGTAGTGGGATTTACTCAAGCTATAGCAAAGGAGCTTGCTCCTTATAAGATTAATGTAAATGCTGTATGTCCTGGATTTGTAAAAACCTCTATGCAAGATAGAGAAGTAGTATGGGAGGCAAGTTTAAGGGGAATAGATGATCCTGAAAAAGTAAGAGAAGAATATATTAAACAAACTCCATTAGGAAGACTTTGTTATCCAGAAGATGTAGCAAGAGTTGTTCTATTCTTAGCATCAGAAGATGCTGATTTTATGACGGGACAAGCAATTAATATTACAGGAGGAGCCTGCATGCATTGATTTTAAGTGGAGGTTAAAAATAATGCAAAATGCAGTTGAGATTATTAATGTAACTAAACGTTTTGGAGAAATCATAGCAGTGAATAATGACTCCTTAGAGATAAAGGAAGGAGAGTTTGTTACACTTCTTGGCCCCAGTGGATGTGGTAAAACTACTCTTCTAAGAATTATAGCAGGTTTTGAAAAAGTGAATAGTGGTGTTGTCAAAATTTTTGGGAAGATTGCTAATGATATTCCTCCAGAAAGAAGAGAAGTAGGAATGGTTTTTCAAAATTATGCTCTTTTCCCAAATATGAATGTTGAAGGGAATATTGCTTTTCCTATGAGAATTGCCAAAAAACCTAAGGAAGAAATAGAAAAAAGAAAACCTTACAAATTCCCAGAGAATATAATTTCCTTTATCTCAGAAGTTATATATGATGTTTATGCCTTTAAACTTCCCTTAGGATTTTGGGATAGGGCTTTGGAAAAATTCCATGAAATATATAATGAAGCTAAGGAAGGAAAAAGTGATCTAATTAAATATTCCCAAAATCCATTATTATCCTTAGAACAAATTTTAGGTAAGAAAGATACAAAGACTCTTTTTTATTCCTTTAAGGAATCTGTTAAAAATACAGAATTTTCTCTCAATGAAATCTATAAAGTAACTTTACTTAGGAGGTTAAAAATTAAAAATGATAAATATGACTTCTAAAAGGAAATGGAATATTTTTGCTCACATTGTATTGATAATTTTTTCTCTAATAATCCTTCTTCCTCTTATTTGGACCTTAAGAACATCTCTTGCTCCAGAGGTTATTGCTTATCAATCAAAGATTGTTTTTGCTCCTACCCTTGAAAATTACTATGATCTTTTCAATCGCAATAAATTTGGACGCCATATAGTAAATAGTTTAATTGTTGCTATTTCTTCAACCTTTTTAACAATTCTAATAGCTGCCCCTGGAGCTTATGCAGTGGTAAGATACAGACCAGGTGGTTCTATAACTCAATTTCTTATATTGGGAGCAGATCTTCTCCCTCCTATAGTAGTGGCTATTCCCCTATTTGTTCTCTTTAGAAGCTTAAATTTAGTTAACACTTTGCATGGCCTCATTTTATCTTATCTTGCCTTTAATATCCCATTTATTCTTTGGATGCTTATGGGGTATTTTGAAGGAATTCCAAAAGATTTGGAGGAAGCAGCACTTATTGATGGAGCTAATAGACTTCAATCTTTTATTAGGGTAATTTTCCCCTTAGCTGCACCAGGAATTATGGCCGGAGCAGTTTTAGGTTTTATTATATGCTGGAATGAGTTTATTTTTGCTTTAGTTCTTTCTGGAGGGAAAACTTCCACTATACCAGTTGCTCTTGCTGCTCTTCAGACGTCTGCTGGAGTAAGAATTGGAAATGTCTCTGCAGGAATAATTATTGCTATATTTCCAATTATTATAATGGGACTTTCTATGCAAAGGTATTTAGTAAAGGGTTTAACTTTTGGAGCCATAAAATAATTTTAAAAGGAGGTAGGTAGAATGAAGTTTTTAATTAAATTTTCTCTCATTTCTCTAATCTTTCTTTTCTTAATCTTTGGGATATCTTTCTCTCAGGGAATTACCCTTCATATGCTTATGGAAGATGTTCCCGAAACCCATATAATTAAAGAATTACTTCCAGACTTTGAGAAAAAGACAGGAATCAAAGTAGAATTTGAAACCATTTTGTATTCAGATATGCATCCTAAATTAGTTCCTCAACTAATGAGTCCTCAATCTCAATACGATGTTCTTGAAGTAGATAATTATTGGGCTGGAGAATTTCCTGCTGCTGGATGGTTGGAACCCTTAGACGACTATGTAAAGAGAAGTAATTTTAGTATTTCTGTTTATATTCCATCTTCTTTGGAGATGACAGGATACTATAAAGGAAAACTCTATATGATTCCTATGTATAACTATGCTATGGCTCTAATATATAGAAAAGATATTATGAATGATTCAAAAGTAAGAGCAAAATATAAAGAGATAAAGAAAAAAGAACTTGCTCTTCCAAAAACCTTAGATGAGTATGTTGAGCTTGCTAAATTTATGAAGAAATATGTGGGGATTGATGGTTCTGCAATGCAAGCTCAAAGAGGAGACCCTATAGTAATGGAATGGACAAATTATCTATATGCCCTTGGAGGAAACTATTATGATAAAAATTGGAAAGCAACTATTAATGATTGGAGAGGTATTAAGGCAACTCAATTATATATAGATTGTTTAAAGAATGCAGCTCCTTTAGGTGCTCTCTCTTTCAACCTTGACGATGCTTTTAGAGTTATGTCTCAAGGAAAAGCCTTTAGTTATATCACGTATTGGTGGATGCTTCCTCAATTAGAGGATCCTAAGAAATCTACAGTTGCTGGAAAGGTTGATATAGCCCCTATTCCGGGAAAGGGTGGATTAAATGGAGGTTGGGGATGGGCTATTCCTAAGAATCTTCCTAAGGAGAGAAAAGAAGCTGCATGGAAGTTTATAGAATGGGTAGAATCTTTTGAAATTGCTAAAAAGAGAGCTCTTATGGGAGGGGCTCCTACAAGATATGATGTTTTTAAAGATCCTGAAGTTCTTAAGAAATATCCTTACTACACTACTGTTATGCAAATTATTGAAAAAGCAAGACCTGTTCCTGAATTTCAATATTCTGCAGAAATGATTGAAATTGTAGGGAGAGAGTTATCCTTAGCTGCTACAGGAAAGAAAGATATAAAAGGAGCTTTAAATGATGCTGCAAAAGAACTTAATGATTTAGCAGTGAAAGCTGGTTTAAGAAAATGAGGAGAAGTTTATGATATTTTGGAAAAAAGCTTTAAGGGGGAGATTTTTCTCCCCCGAGAAGAAAATTTCCTATTTAGAAAGAGCAGAAAAGAGAGCTGGTTTCTTTTTCCTTCTTCCTAGTCTTTTTGTGTTAGTAATAGTTATTGCCATTCCCCTTTTATTCTCTTTAATAGTAAGTTTCTTTAATTATACTTTTATGGAACCAGGTTTTAGTAAGTTTACAGCTTTTAAAAATTATATAAAGACTTTTTCTGACCCATATTTTTGGAATTCTCTTTGGGTAACTTTTAAATTTGTATTTTTAGTAGTATCTATAGAATTTTCTATTGGGTTTTTGGTTGCTCTTATGTTAAATAGAAATATTGCTTTTAAAAATGTCTATTATACTATTCTTACTATTCCTATGGTAATGTCGCCTATAGCAGTGGCTTTATTTTGGAAAATGATGTTGCATCCAAATTTAGGAATTATAAACTTTATATTAGAAAAAATTGGGCTTTCTCCTATAGACTGGTTAGGAGAAGAGACTAACGCTTTTTGGACAGTTCTTTTTGTAGATATATGGCAACAAGTGTCTTTTATGATATTAATGCTTCTTGCAGGACTTGTTTCTCTCCCTCAAGATATATATGAGGCAGCAGAAATTGATGGGACTTCTGAATTACAAAAATTCCTCTATATTACTCTACCTCTTATGAAACCAGTTATCTTTGCAGCAATAACTTTAAGAATCATTTTTGCCTTTAGAACTTTTGACTTAGTATATGTCCTTACAAGGGGTGGCCCAGGTGTTGCTACTGATGTTTTAAGTTATTACATATATAGACAAACATTTATGGGGTTAGATTTAGGGAAAGCTTCTGCTGGTTCATATATACTTCTTTCTATAATTATGTTTCTAATAATTGTTATCTTTAAAACTATATTTCAAAAAGAAACAAGTTCTAAATAATTTAGTATAATATAATTATGGAAAGAGAGGAAAGAGTAAAAGAAATTTTTTTGTATCAATGGTCAATGAAAATGTCACTATAATCACTCTATAAAAATGTCCCCCCTTTCATCTCCTTAGTAAAAGAGGATACTTTTTCCAAGGATGATCTCTTGAGAAAAACTTTCTCTCCCTTTTTCAGACAAGCAAATACACTCCTTTCTCATAATAATGACATTTTCTCAGATTGCTTATACTATGACAATATCACAGACCTATAACACCCTGGGTTTGAATGTTGATTTTTTAGAAGAAATATGTTTAAAAACTTGAAGTATACTTTTAAGAAAAAATTTCTTGACTTATAATATACTTACTATATATAATAACTATATGGAAAAGAATAGAAAATTAAGAATACATATAAAAGAGCAGATAAAATCTGAAGTTCTTAAGGGGAATTTGAAACCTTATGAGATGTTACCACCTACTAAGGAATATGCTAAAAAATTTGGAGTTTCAAGACTTACTTTAGAGTATATATTGCAAGAGTTAGCAAAAGAAGGATATGTATTTAGGATAAAAGGGAAAGGAACCTTTATATCTCCTATAATTCCTGAAAAGTCTACTTTAATTTCCTTTATAGCTCCTGACCTAAAAAATCCATTTATTGCTGAAGTTTTTATGGGGATAGAGGATTCTACTAAAAAATATGGTTATGATTTAGTATATGTAAATTCGGAAGAGGCATCGGAAAGAGAAATTTTTAGTATTCAGCATCTTTTGAATAAAGGAATAAAAGGCATTCTTTTATATCCTTCTGATGATCTTATTCAGAAAGAAGAGATATTTGAGAAAATATTAATTAACATGAATATCCCTATAGTTCTTGTGGATAGATATTTCCCAAATCTTACCTTAGATTTTGTAGTCTCTGATAACAAAAATGGAGGTTACGTATTAACTAAATATCTCATAAATATGGGACATAAGGATATTGCTTTTATATGTTCTTCCAATTTAGCTACTACAAGTGTTAAAGAGAGATTTGAGGGTTATAGAAAGGCTTTAAGAGAGGCGAAAATAGATTTTAATGAAGAATTAATTTTAAATAAGTTGAGTTCTTACAAACATTTTTCATTTGATAGAGATATAGAACTGGTATCTGAATTTCTGAAAAGTAAGAAAATCACTGCGGTTTTTTGTGCCAATGAATTAATTGCTTCCATTGTATATAAGTCTTGTAAACTATTAAATAAAGATATACCAGATGATATTTCAGTAGTAGGTTTTGGTGATACCACTATTGCTCTTTATCTTGATCCTCCCTTAACTACTGTATATCAAGAGAAATCTCTTATGGGAGCAAAAGCAGTAGATATTCTTATGAAAAAGATAAAAGGAGAGAAAAGTATTACACAAATTTATCTTCCCACACATCTTGTTATTAGAAATTCTGTAAAGAATATAAAAAATATTTAAAAGGAGGTGGAAAGGAAAACTTAATCTTCTAACAAAAGTTTAATAAAAAAGGAGGAGGTTTTAGTATGAAAAAATTTTTTTTGGTTTTAATTTTAGTTTCAGTACTTTTTATTTATCAAACAACAGTAGGAGCAGAAAAATTAATATTTTTGTCAACACAATTTAACCCTGTAGCAGAGCTACAATATATGAATGAAAAAGTTCTTTCTGGATTTACCAAGGAAACAGGAATTAGTGTAGAATTTGTACCTGCAAGTTATGCTGATTTTATGAATAGAATTCTTGCAGAGGTTAAGTCTGGTAAAGTTGTTACAAATGTTATAGCAGAACTTCATGGTGGATTTGACTATTTAGTTTCAGAAAATGCAGTAGAAGATTTATCCAATATGCCAAAACTTACTTCAAGAACCTTTATTAAAACTTTTACAGATTATGCCAAAATAAGAGGAGTAACTGCATATATTCCATGGACACAAGCTACCTATGTCATGGCAATAAATAAAGAAGCCTTCAAATATCTACCTGAGGGGCTAACTCAAGATGATATATTGAGAGGAAGTATAAGATGGACCTATGATGCTCTACTAAAATGGGCTGAAAATTTGAAAAAAGCAAAAGGCATTCCAATGTTTGGTCTTCCTATGGCACCTGGTGGTTTATTCCACAGATTCTTGCACGGATATATTTATCCATCCTATACAGGCTTTCAAGCTAAGGGTTTTGCAAGTAAAGAAGCATTGATAATGTGGAAATATTTATCTACTCTAAATGAGTTTATAAATCCAGCAAGCACCACATGGTCTAACATGAGTGAGCCTCTTCTTAAAGGTGAGGTATTGATTGCATGGGATCACACTGCAAGACTTACTTCTGCTGTTACAACAAAGCCTAATGACTTTGTGATTGCACCTGTTCCTCTTGGACTAAAAGGGAGAGGATATATTTTAGTTATTGCAGGTTTAGGAATTCCAAAGAATGCACCCAATAAGGAGAATAGCTGGAAATTAATTGAGTATTTAACAAGACCATCTACTGGAGCATTAATATTAAAAGGTACCGGATTTTTCCCTGTAGTTAAAGAGGCACAAAAAGAAGTAACAGAAGGAGGACTTAAGGTTCTTGTGGAAGGTGTTACAAAACAATCTTCAGCTCCTGTTGGAAAGCCTCAGTTAATCCCAAGTCTTGGAGGCTTAGGTGGAGAATTTGGAAATATTTATAGGATTGCTTATGAGAGAATAGTTCTTAAAAAGGAAGATCCTAATAAAGTTCTACCAGAACTTGCTAAACGCTTAGAAGAAATATTTAAAGAAGCAAATGTACCTATGAATTAATAAGGAGATTAAAACCCCCGCTCCCTTAATGGGATGCGGGGGTTTATAATTTGAAGGGAGGCTTTAAGTTGAAAAGGTATATACCATTTTTACTTTGTCTTCCAAGCTTATTTTATCTTATTGTATTTATAGGATATCCTTTAGTGCAGGCTTTTATATTAGCTTTTTCAAAACCTAAGTTAGGATTTACCTTAGAAAACTTTATTAATGTCATATTTTCGCAGGGTTTTAGAGAGGCTTTTTCGAATACTTTAATTATTTCTGGTATAGTTATACCTTTACAGCTTGCTTTTGCATTGGCTTTAGCAATTTTTGTGAATAAAAGATTTAAGGGATATATGTTCTTAATATATATAATAACTATTCCTTTAGCATTAAGTGAAATAACAGCAGGTCTCATGAGTTATTCCATCTTTAGTACTATGGGATTTCTAAATAAATTACTTTTAAAGATTAATTTTATAGAAACTCCCATTTATTTTTTTGGTTTCACTTATAAGTTTAGAGAGTTTATAGTTATTATATTATCAGAGCTTTGGAGGGCAACTCCTTTAGTCTTTGTTATACTTTTAGCTGGACTTCAGTCTATTGATAAGGAATATATGGAAGCAGCAGAGGTAGATGGTGCCAGTTCTTGGCAAAAGTTTTCTAAAATAACCTTACCTTTACTAAAACCATCCCTTCTTTCTGCTCTTTTATTGAGAACTACTTTTGCTTTTCAGGTTTTTGGAAATATTTGGATACTTGTAGGTAGGGATATCCCAGTACTTGCAGGAGAAGCATATTATTGGCAAACAGAAATTAGAAATTCAAATATAGCCAGCACTTACGCTATTGTTATTGCCATAATAACTATAATCTTTGCTTTCTTTTATATAAAAACTTTGAGATCTTCTTATTTAGAAAGTTGAGGTGATAATCTTGAGAAAAGTAGGAATTATTATTTTTAGTATAATAATACTAATATTTTTCTTAGCTCCTGTTCTCTTAACTTTTTTATATGCTTTAACTCCTGAACAGGATTATTATAATCAAAGCAAATTATTGCCATCTTATCTTACTTTAAAGCAAATTAAAGATCTTTTAATCCTTTTAGGAGCTTGGAAGGCAGTTATAAGAAGTGTTCAGGTAGCTCTAATATCTATTATTTTAAGTTTTATTCTTGGTATTCCGGCAGCTTATGCTATGGTGAGATATAAATTTAAAGGAAAGAATTTATTGAAACTCTTAATATTATTAACCAGAACCTTCCCTCTTATTGTAGTAGCTATCCCTTTGCTTATGGTTTATATGAAACTTAATCTAAATGATACTGTAATAAGTGTAGCATTAGCTCATACATCAATGGTTTTACCATTTATGGTAATTTTAGGGACCAGTGTACTTGCTACTATACCTGAAGAGTTTGAAGAGGCTGCAATGGTGGATGGGCTTTCAAGATTTCAGGCAGTTTTAAGAATTACTTTACCCCTTGCTCTACCAGGACTTACTGCAGCAAGTATTATTGCCTTCGTTATGTCTTGGAATGAGGTTTTTGTAGCCTCTATACTTACTCTAACAAATAGGACTTTACCTGCATATGTAATAAATACTGCCTATGCTTCAACAGATGTATATAAATTTGCCGCTGGAGTTATAATGGCACTTCCAGCTATGATTTTTATATTTTTAGTTAGGAAATATTTAGTTACTGTATGGGGATTAGCTTTAAAGTAGGAGGAAACTCAAAAAATGAAGGTTCATATAATTCCTCATACCCATTGGGATAGAGAATGGTGTCAAACCTTTCAAGAGTATAGAGCAAAACTTATAAAGATGATGGATAGATTAATATATATTATAGAAAATTATCCTGATTATAAATTTTTGTTAGATGGGCAAACTATTATTTTAGAAGATTATCTGGAGATAAGACCTGAAAAAAGAGAAAAATTTGAAAAGTATATAAGAAATAAAAATATTTTTATTGGGCCATGGTATGTTCAACCCGATGAGTTTTTAGTAAGTGG